>JGI26246J51724_1001271_pt1 | contig 11627 bp, 15 predicted proteins | sample SaaInlLV_10m_DNA_FD_51724 | JGI IMG/M metagenome (IMG submission 51724) | reverse complement strand
GGTTTCAGGCCGCGGATCCAATACATCGGGGGTGACGATAAAGCAGTGTTCATAAAACTCGCGGCAGCCCAAAATATGCGACATCGGCACATGCGCTATCCGCGACTTTAGAGCGGCTTCAAACGCCGCAGAGTGTTCCGCAGTTAGCGTCTCATCGAGCCGCAAAGACACTTGCAGCGCGTCTATGCCCAAAACAAAGGCCAATAAAATCCGCGCCTCGCGCCGGAAATCTTCGATACCGGCGCCCGAAAGCCTTTTCCCAGCATGGGTCAAGGCCGTCTGAAGAGTTTGGCTCATCCGTTCATTTCCGCCAGCAAGGCCGCTTGCGCCTCTGAGGTCAAAGCATCAATAATTTCGTCCAAATCTCCCTGTAAGATTTGCTCAAGCCGGTAAAGAGTGAGACCGATGCGATGATCAGTCATCCGGCCTTGCGGGTAGTTATAGGTGCGGATTCGTTCTGAGCGGTCACCAGAGCCCACTTGTGATTTGCGGTCGGCAGATCGCTCCCCATCCACCCGCGCCCGTTCCAGATCATACAGCCGGGTTTTAAGCACCTGCATGGCAATCTCACGGTTGCGGTGCTGCGATTTTTCCGCGCTGACCACGATCAGCCCGGTGGGTAAGTGGGTGATGCGCACCGCTGAATCGGTGGTGTTCACATGCTGACCACCGGCCCCGCTGGCCCGCATGGTATCAATGCGAATGTCGCTTGGATCAATGTGAATATCCACATCCTCCGCCTCGGGCAAGACCGCCACAGTGGCCGCTGAGGTGTGAATGCGCCCGCCGCTTTCCGTACTGGGCACGCGCTGCACCCTATGCACACCGCTTTCATACTTCAGCTTGGCAAAAACTCCCTCGCCTTTGATATGGGCGACAAATTCCTTAACGCCGCCAAGTTCGGTGGTTTGATGTTCGATGACATCAAAGCCCCAGCCCTGCGCCTCCACATAGCGCTGATACATGCGGATCAAATCGGCGGCAAAAAGCGCAGCCTCATCGCCGCCCGTTCCGGGGCGAATTTCCAAAATGGCAGGGCGCGCATCCGCCTCATCTTTCGGCAAAAGCGTGAGCTGCAGATCATGTTCGGCCTTGGGCAATGCGGCGCGGAGCATGGGCAGCTCTTCGGCCGCAAGCTCACGCATATCCGGATCATCCATCATCGCTTCAGCATCAGAAATATCGCGAAGCAGGGTCTGATAGGCCCGCACTTCTTCGACCACCGGCCGCAGGTCAGAATATTCCTTAGCCAATTTGGCAATATCGCCCGCGCCCTCAGACATTTGAGCCTCGATGAACTCAAACCTTTGGATGATCTGCTGTAATGTATCTTCTGCTATCATGCCTTCAGCTCGCCTATGTCGCCTGCGGGGTCAAGAGGGGCCAGGGCTTTGGACGCGATTTTAATCAGCAATCCAAGCCTCAATCCGTTTTTTATTGCTGCCCCAATCGGAGCCACCAACACTTGAATGGCCGCGCAGATGGGTGCCGCTCTCATCTCGCCACAGCTCGATGATATCTTTAAAGCCCCAAAAACGTGATCTCAGGAGCACTTTCAGGTGGGCGTCTTGCATCAGGATTTCATGGCGTGGATCGGCCAAGATAGCCGCCCTGATCTGCGTAAAGGGCAGATCATCCCGGCGGATATAATAGCCACTGAGATGCGTTTGCGTGGCGTGTCCCGGCGCCATAGGCCCGCCCGGCCAGTCCGCATATACAAGCGGCCAGAAGCGCGCCACCAGTTGCAGGCCCGCAAAAAGCGCCAGCGCCACGACAAGAATTTTAATCACAGGTTAGACCCTCAACGATAAGCAACACCGGGCAGGATGCTCAAGATTTCGAACATCAAATTCGCCGCTGTTAGGGCGGTATTGCCCGAGGTGTCATACATAGGGCTCACTTCAACCATATCAAACCCCACGATATTCAATCCGCGTAAAGCGCGGATCAGCTCCATGGCCTGCGGCGTGGTCAACCCGCCGATCTCTGGCGTGCCGGTGCCGGGGGCATAGGCGGGATCNAGNCTGTCGATATCATAGGTCAGATAGCAGGGGTGATCCNCGATGGCTTGGCGAATCTCCTGNCCCAGTGGGGTCAGCGATTTATGCCAAATCTCTGGCGCCGTGATCATGTTAAAGCCCCAACCGGCCGCCTCAGAAAAGTCTTCTGCGGTGTATCCCGTGCCGCGCAGGCCGATTTGATACACCAAATCGGGCACAAGCAGCCCTTCCTCATAGGCGCGGCGGAACACCGTCCCATGGGTTTCACGCTCTCCAAACATCTCATCGTTCACATCCGCATGCGCATCGACATGCACCAAGGCCACAGGCCCGTGCTTTTTCGCAATGGAGCGCAAGATTGGCAGGGTTAAAGAATGATCCCCACCGAGCGTCGCCGGCACCACAGGGTAGTCGTGCAAACCGTCGTAGGCCGATTCAATAATGCGCAAACTCTCCGCAAGGCTGAAGGTGTTGATGGCAACATCGCCCATGTCAGCCACCTGCAGGCTGTCAAAAGGTGCAGCCCCAGTTTGCAAATTATACGGCCGGATCATCGCGCTTTCTTGGCGAATCTGCTTTGGACCAAACCGCGTGCCGGACCGCCAAGAGGTGCCGATATCCATGGGGATGCCCATGATCACCACATCCAAGCCCTCGGGGCCTTGAGCCTCAGGCAGGCGCATAAAGGTTTGCGGCCCAGCAAAACGGGCCAGGTCATTGCCGGAAATCGGTTGGTTGGGCATTCGTATATCCTTTGTCTTTGCGCCGAGTTTGCGAGCGATGCCGCGCTGTGGCAATGGAAAACTTAACCCATGCGCATGGGGTATTGCCAAGCGCCCCAGTTGCTCTTTGTGCCAGCTGTGCCGTTCAGGCCGGCAATTTCATCTTGATTCCAGCCATGCCTTGTGCAAACATCGTTACATTACAGGAGGTTGAAGAATTTGAAAAAACTATTGATAGCACTTGCCGTTTTGGTCGCCGGAGTTGGGGGTCTTTATTTGGCCTTTCCCACGTTATTTTTCGTAATTTACTACAATACCATCTACACAACCGAGTTTCGTGTCGAGGATAACAAGCTGCATATGTCGGGAATGATTAACGCCTACACCCCAGAGCAGCTCAAAGATATCTTTGGAGAGCATCCTGAAATTGATACAATTGTTCTAGGGCAAATGCCCGGTTCCATTGATGATGGCGCCAATTTGGAAGGAGCCGCTTGGGTGGCCGCTCGGGGGGGTGATACCTATTTGCCCCAAGAGGGTATGATTGCCTCTGGGGCAACAGATTTCTTTCTTGTAGGCAAATCTCGCGTGGTAGAAGAAGGCGCGGTCGTGGGCGTGCATTCTTGGGCTGATTGGAGAGGGATCACAGAGCAGTATCTTCCCCGCGATGACCCAGCCCATGAACTCTATATTGGCTTTTATGAGAGCATTGGTTGGACGCGCGCGCAGGCAGAAGATTTTTACTTTTTCACCATCGAAAAAGCGCCTGCCGAAGGTATGTATGCCATGACCCCGCAAGAGATGCTGGCCACCGGTGTTGCCACTAAGATCGTGCCTGCCAGCAATTGATCAGCCGCAGGCGCGCGCCTCTATCCTCAGGGCCGGCTTGCGCGCAGGTTCCAACAGTAGAGGCACATCAATTCCATCCCCACATGCGCCCCCGCAATCGCCGTGGCGCCGGTGGTGTCAAAGGGCGGCGAGACTTCAACCACATCGCCGCCTTTCATATTGATCCCGCGCAACCCGCGTAACATGGCAGCCGCTTGCGCCGACGACAGGCCGCCCCAAACCGGCGTGCCAGTGCCCGGTGCGAAAGCCGGATCAAGGCAATCAATATCAAACGTCAGATAAGTTGGATGATTGCCGACAATCTCTTTAATTTGCGCCACAGTGGTCGCCCAGCCTTGTTCATGCACGCGGGGCGCATCGATGACATGCACGCCAGCGTCATAATCATTCTGGGTGCGAATGCCGACCTGAACAGAGCGTTTTACATCCACAATCCCCTCTTTCACAGCCTTGTAAAACATAGTGCCATGATCCACACGCGCCAGATCATCATCCGGCCAAGTGTCGGAATGGGCGTCAAATTGGATCAGAGCCAGGGGGCCAAATTTCTCCGCATAGGCCCGCAAAATTGGGAAGGTGATGTAATGATCTCCGCCAAGGGTCAAAACCCCTGGCCCCTGAGCCAGAATACCAGAAATATGCGCCTGAAGAGCTGCGGGAAAGGCAGGGATATTGGCGTAGTCAAAGGCCAAATCCCCATAGTCACATATATTGAAATCGCCAAAGGATTGATGTCCCAGCCATAGGGGGGATCACAGGGTTGCAGGGTGCTCGCTTCACGGATGGCGCGCGGGCCCAGCCTTGTGCCTGGCCGATTGGTCACCGCCTGATCAAACGGAACACCCGTGACCGCAAGATCCACGCCCTCCAGATCTTTTGAATAGCGACGACGCATGAAAGACAAAGCGCCGCCGAACGCATTTTCAAAGGACATGCCTTTATAGCCCACGCGCGTGATGGCATTATCCACGTCATTTGCTGCATCTTTCAAGGCCATTTACTGCTCCAAAGGTTGCGCGCGCTCTACCAAACGCGCAAAAAATGAGGCCCCAACCGGGGACACCTCGTCATTAAAATCAAACGCTGCATTGTGCCAAGCGGCCCCCTCGCCCTGCCCTAAAAACAAATAGCAGCCGGGCCGTTTCTCCAGAAGGTAGGAAAAATCTTCTGCTCCCATCTCGCGGGTCCGGTCTGTCTCTAGCAAAGCCGCCCCGCAGACCTCCTCGGCCACCTGGCTGGCAAAGGCAGATTGGTCAGGAGAATTGATGGTGGCGGGATAGCCGCGGGTATAGGTGCATGTCACATCCACCCCAAAGGCCGCCACATGCCCTGCACAAATCTCTCCCATCCGCCGCTCCACCATGTCCTGCACCGGACGGGCAAAACTGCGCACCGTGCCCCCAACAAAGGCGCTGTCATTGATCACATTGTCGATGGTGCCGGCGTGAATTTGCGTCACGCTCACCACCAAATCCTCGACCGCATTATGATTGCGGCTGACGATGGTTTGAAAGGCCTGGGTGATCGACACAGCGGCGGGAATGGCATCCACTGCCAAATGCGGCATGGCCCCATGCCCCCCCTGCCCGGTGATATGCACTTCAAATGTGTCCACCGCGGCCATGATCGGACCTGGCGTTGTGCTCAACTGCCCGGCTGGCGCGCCCGGCTCGCAGTGCAGCGCATAGACAGTTTCTATTCCAAAACGCTCAATAATCCCCTCTTGCACCATAACCTCACCCCCGCCCCCATTCTCCTCGGCAGGCTGAAAGATTAAGGCCACAGTGCCGGCAAAATTACGCGTTTCCGCCAAATAGCGCGCGGCCCCGAGCAACATTGTGGTATGGCCATCATGGCCACAGGCGTGCATCTTACCTGGAACTTGACTGGCATAGGCGGCCCCGGTGGCCTCCTCAATTGGCAGCGCGTCCATATCGGCGCGCAGACCAATCACCGGACCGGGCGCACGGCCATGTATCAAAGCCACAAGTCCCGATTGCGCGATGCCGCTGTGAATTTCACTGATGCCAAACTCTTGCAAACGCTCCATCACAAAAGCGGCAGTTTCATGGCACTCGAACCCAAGCTCTGGATTTTGATGCAAATGACGGCGCCAGGCTTTCATATCCTCGGCAAATTCAGCGATACGGTTGACGATTGGCATGGGCTGGCTCCTTATGGGCCAAGAAAAGCGGAATTGAGGGAGCAAAGCAATGGAGAATGATGATCTGCTACATGCAAAAGATGGGGGCATTGAACGGTTGCTTTATATCATGCGCCGCCTGCGTGATCCTGACACGGGCTGCCCTTGGGACATTGAGCAAAGTTTCAGCTCCATTGCCCCCTATACGATCGAAGAAGCCTATGAAGTGGCCGATGCCATTGCGCGCGGCGATATGGCCGATTTGAAGGGAGAACTGGGCGATCTTCTGCTGCAAACCGTCTATCATACAGCAATCGGAGAGGAGGAAGGGCTTTTCACCTTCCACAGTGTCGCCGATGCGATCAGCGATAAAATGGTGGCCCGTCATCCGCATGTGTTCGGCGATCAATCGCGGGATAAAACCGCAGCCCAGCAAACCATTGACTGGGAAACCATTAAGGCCGCAGAACGCGCGCAGGCCGATCAAACCCGCGCTTTAGACGGGGTTGCTTTGGGCTTGCCGGCGCTGACACGCGCGGTCAAATTACAAAAGCGCGCGGCGCGGGTCGGCTTTGATTGGCCAGATGTCGAGCAAGTGCTCGACAAGCTGCGCGAGGAAATTGATGAGCTGAAAGAGGCTAAGAGCGCCGCGCATCGGCACGAGGAATTTGGCGACTTGATGTTCGTCATGGCCAATTTGGCCCGGCATATGGGCATTGATCCCGAGCAGGCTTTGCGGGACACAAATGAAAAATTTACACGACGTTTCAATTCTGTTGAGGCAAAACTTCAACAAGATGGCCGGACGCCTTCTCAGTCAAACCTCGCCGAAATGGACGCGCTTTGGGATGAGGTCAAACGGGAGGAGACAATATCTGAGTAAAATAATCAGGTATTGATCNGACAAAAAGACTCGNATATAGNCTCGCCATCACACCGGAGACACNCATGNCCTATTTTCGCCCCATCGCTNTCGCCCTATGCGCCTTTGCCCTTGCCGTCCCCGTGGCCGCCCAAGAGGTCAACGTCTATTCCTATCGCGAGCCGGCCTTGATCCAGCCTTTGANGGATGGGTTCACCGAACAGACCGGAATTGCGGTCAATGTCGCCTTTCTCAACAAGGGCATGATTGAGCGTTTGCGGGCCGAGGGCAGGCGCTCGCCTGCGGATTTGGTATTCACCACAGATATTTCACGGCTTCACAGCGTGGTCTCAGCCGGGCTGACCCAACCGGTGACAGAAGCCAACCTCACGGACAACATCCCCGCGGCCTATCGCGACCCCGGCAATCATTGGTTTGGCCTGACCGTCCGCGCCCGCGTTATCTATGCCTCAAAAGCACGGGTCAAAAAGGGGGAGGTTACCAGCTACGAAGATCTCGCAGATCCCAAATGGCAGGGGCGTATCTGCACCCGCTCCGGCACGCATTCTTATATGCTTGCCCTCACCGCCGCCTATTTGCATCACCATGGTGAAGCAGACACATTGAATTGGCTCAAAGCGGTGAAAGCCAATCTGGCGCGCAAACCGCAAGGCAACGACCGGGCGCAGGTCAAAGCGATTTGGGCGGGTGAATGTGATATTTCCCTTGGAAACACTACTATATGGGCCAAATGTTGGCTGATCCCGAACAGCAAGACTGGGCCAGCAGCGTCTCAATTGAATTTCCCGTGTTTGAGGGGGCGGGCACGCATGTGAATGTGTCGGGCATGGCGATGACCAAATTTGCGCCCAATCGGGCTGAGGCCCTGGCCCTTATGGCCTATCTTGCCTCCCCGGCCGCACAGGAAATTTACGCATCAGACAATTACGAATACCCGATTGCCCCTGGCACCCGGGCCGATCCTTTGGTGCAAAGCTGGGGCAGCTTTGAGGCCGACCCGGTCAACCTCAGCACGATTGCCGAGCTGCGCTCAGAGGCGCTGCGGCTCACCGAATTGGCTGATTTTGATGGCTGAACATGAAAAAGGCGCGGGACATATGCACCGCGCCTTTCGCCTATTATGGCCGGGAAATTTGAGACCACCCTTGTTTATTCCACCGCTGTTACCCGCTGCATGACATCGGGCTGGCCCGTGATTGCACCCGATTGCGGATGCCCGCGCTTCAGCGCATCCACCACATCCATCCCCGCGGTCACCCGTCCGACAACCGTATATTGCCCGTTGAGGAAATAGCCCGGCTCAAACATGATGAAAAACTGACTGTTGGCACTGTTTGGATTTTGCGAGCGGGCCATGCCCACCACGCCGCGATCAAAGGGCACATCTGAAAACTCGGCTGGGATATTGCCCAAATCGGAGCCCCCCATGCCGGCACGCGACATATCCTCGGGATTTTTGCCAAAGCGGACGTCGCCGGTTTGGGCCATAAAACCCTCTATGACCCGGTGAAACACCACACCGTCATAGGCGCCCTGCTCTGCAAGTGCCGTAATTTGCGCGGCATGTAGCGGCGCCACATCCTCAAGCAGATCAATTTGAACAGTGCCGCTTACAGTCTCGCCAACGACCTCAATCTCAAGACCACCGGCCAAAGCAGGCCCGGCCAAACACGCAAGAAAAGCTGCAAGCCTACGCATCTGCTGCGACCTTCATGGAAATCATACGGTCTGGATTCGGCGCGGGCTCACCGCGGGTAATGGCATCCACATGCTCCATGCCAGATGTGACGCGGCCATAGACCGTGTACTGACCATTGAGAAAGTGATTGTCGGAAAAATTGATGAAAAACTGGCTGTTGGCCGAATCTGGGTTTTGCGACCGGGCCGCACCGATGGTGCCGCGGTCATGGGGCAGTTTGGAAAACTCAGCTCGCAGATTAGGCAGCTTTGATCCGCCTGTGCCAGCCGCGCGCAGGTTGAAGTTATCCTCCATATTGCCATGCTCCACATCGCCCGTCTGTGCCATAAAGCCATCAATCACGCGGTGAAAAGCGACGTTGTCATATTGGCCAGTCCGCACCAAATCTTTCATCCGCTCACAGTGCAACGGCGCCACATCTGGCAAAAGCTCGATGGTGACGGTCCCATCTTTCAATTCCATCAAGATTGTATTTTCGAGATCTTTGGTTTGTGTATCGGCCATTAGGGCGCTCCTTTTGATTTGCTCGGCAACCTAATAAAATTTCCAGCAAAGGAAAAGGCCCAACCGGTTGACCTTGGCCCGATATCGGGTGTTAACAGAGCAACATTTAGGGAGACGGACATGAGCTGGAAAACTTTGGATCAGATGCAACTCATGGGCAAGCGCGTGCTCACCCGTGTCGACATCAACGTGCCGGTCGAAAATGGCCGTGTCACCGATACCACGCGGATTGACCGGATCGTGCCCACGGTGCAGCATATTTTGAAATCCGGCGGCACGCCCATCCTCATTGCTCATTTTGGGCGTCCTAAGGGGCAGATCGTGGATGCACTCTCTTTAAAAGTCACGGTGCCGGCCCTGGAGGCGGCGCTCGGGGTTCCAGTGAAATTCACCAGCCTGGATAGCGCCCGCGAAACCATCGCTTTTGCCAAAAACCAAGTGGTTTTGATTGAAAATATTCGATTCGAACCCGGCGAAGAGCGCAATGATCCGCAATTGGCCCAACGTTTGGCGGATTTGGGAGATATTTACTGCAATGATGCCTTTTCCGCAGCCCATCGCGCCCATGCGTCAACCGAAGCGCTTGCCCGGTTGCGGCCAGCCTGTGCGGGAAGGTTGATGGCCGAAGAGCTCTCAGCGCTTGAGGCGGCATTGGGCAAGCCCGAGCGCCCTGTGGTTGCGGTCGTCGGCGGGGCCAAGGTCTCTTCGAAATTGGATCTCTTGAGCAATTTGGTGGGGCAAGTGGATCACCTGGTCATCGGTGGCGGCATGGCCAATACATTTCTCGCAGCCCAGGGGCATGCAGTGGGCAAAAGCCTCTGTGAACATGACCTGGCCGATACGGCACGGCGCATTTTGGAACAGGCGCAAGCCGCTGGCTGTGAGATTATTTTGCCGTCTGACATTGTCGTCGCCCGAGAGTTTGCCGCCCATGCGCCCCATGAAACCGTCGCCGCAGAGGCCTGCCCCGATGACGCGATGATCCTAGATGCCGGGCCTGAAACCGTGGCGCGCATTGGCGCATGCTTTGCCTGTGCGCGCACTTTGATTTGGAACGGGCCGCTCGGCGCTTTTGAGATGCAGCCCTTTGACCGGGCCACCAATACCGCTGCGCAATCGGCTGCGACCCTGACGAAAATGGGCAAGCTCATTTCTGTCGCCGGAGGCGGCGATACGGTGGCCGCGCTCAATCAAGCCGGCGCGGCCGATGGCTTTAGCTATATCTCCACCGCCGGCGGCGCATTCTTGGAATGGATGGAAGGCAAAGATTTGCCCGGCGTCGCGGCGCTGACCGCATAAATCGTTAAGCGCGCCTAATTTCAAACCGTTAGCGCCACCAATATTGAAGCTTTGCGCCAAGCCGCCTAAACCCCTGCTATAGGTTCAACTTTGAGTAGGTCGCCCGCATGTCATATCAAGATCAACGAGACTTAATTCACGCCGGCCAAGGCTTTATTGCCGCCTTGGATCAAAGCGGTGGCTCCACTCCAAAAGCACTTGCCGCCTATGGCGTTGACGCTGCAGCTTTCTCCTCTGATGCCGAAATGTTTGATATGATTCACGCCATGCGCAGCCGCATTGTGCATGCGCCTGACTTCACAGGGGCTAAAGTGGTGGGCGCGATTCTATTTGAAGACACGATGGATCGAGAATTTGACGGGCAATCGGCGCCGCAGTATTTGTGGCAGCAACGCGGCGTTGTGCCCTTTTTGAAGGTCGACAAGGGCCTGCAAGACACCGCCGACGACGTGCAATTGCTCAAACCTATGCCGGATCTCGACGCGCTTTTGCAGCGCGCCGCAGCATTGGGCGTTTTTGGAACCAAGATGCGCTCCGTGATTCATGGCGCTAACCCCACCGGCATCTATCAAATTGTCGCGCAACAATTTGAGATTGGCGCGCAGATCATCGCTCAGGGCCTTATTCCCATTCTTGAGCCAGAAGTTTCCATCACGATTTCGGATAAGGCAGAGGCGGAAAATTTGCTTTGTGATGCAATCTTAAACCATCTCGACGCTTTGCCCGCGGATCAAACGGTTATGCTCAAGCTCACCCTGCCCGAAACCGCCAATCTTTACAGCCGGCTGTGCCAGCACCCGCGTGTCCTATCGGTTGTGGCGCTCTCAGGCGGCTATAGCCGCGCCGAGGCCAATGCGCGTCTGTCCCAAAACAGCAAGATGATTGCCAGCTTCTCCCGCGCCCTCACCGAAGGGCTATCTGCACAGCAATCCGATGCAGAATTCAATCAAACCTTGGGCCAAACCATCGACGAAATCTACCGCGCCTCCATCGCCGGTTAAAATCTAACAGAAAAACGAATCAGGGGATTCACAAGGGACTCCGAGCGTGCCATACTGCTTAAAAGCCCATAAGAGGCACAAGGCAGTAGATGAGACAGCGCAGCATCCCTCCAATTGGCCCCCTGGCCGTGACATTTGTGTCGTTGACCCTGGCCGCCTATTTCATATTCTCCGCCATTCAAGGCGATTATGGCATTTTGCGTCGGGCAGCCTATCAAGCAGAAGCCGATGGGTTGCAGCGCAAATTGAGCACATTGCAAAATTCAATTGCCCAGCTGGAAAACAAAACCCTGCGCCTTTCCGATCACTATTTAGATCTTGATCTGTTGGATCAACAGGCGCGTGACGTCCTGGGATTCATCCGTCCTGATGAAATCGTCATTCAGTAAATCAATCTAAATATCTATATCCAAACCATAAAAAACCATAGAAAATAAATTGTTCACATTTGCAATCAACCTGTGATAAAGAATAGTTTAACGCTAAACTATTTTTACGAGGTCCCGATGGCGGCTAAAAAAACAAGC
>JGI26246J51724_1001268_pt1 | contig 11631 bp, 9 predicted proteins | sample SaaInlLV_10m_DNA_FD_51724 | JGI IMG/M metagenome (IMG submission 51724) | reverse complement strand
AAGCTTAGAAGATCTACACAATCAAGTCTTGATGATATTCTTTCAGAATCAAATAAATTAGCAAAAGATATTGGTGGTTTATTTAAATCCGGCGAAATTAAAAAAGCAACTCTTTTAAAAGAAAAGGCTGGAAATTTAAAAACGGAAAGTAAAAATTTATCTCTTAAGCTTTCGACTATTTCAAGTGAATTGAATTCATTATTATTAGAGATCCCAAACACCCCAAATGAACTTGTTCCAAGTGGATCTAATGAAGAAGATAATTTAGAAATATTTGTTCACGGTAAAATTCCTGAACTAAATGAAAAGGCGCTTCCCCACTGGGATTTAGCAACTAAACTTGATATAATAGATTTCGAGTTAGGTAATAAAATAGCTGGAGCAGGTTTTCCTGTGTACAAAGATAAAGGTGCTAAGCTGCAAAGAGCTTTAATTAATTATTTTATTGATAAAAATACTCAAGCAGGTTATAAAGAGATTCAAGTTCCAATTTTAGTAAATGAAGATTCTGGTATGGGTACGGGTCAACTTCCAGATAAAGAAGGACAGATGTACCATGTTAATGAAGATAATTTATATTTAATACCTACTGCGGAAGTTCCTGTGACTAATATTTTTCGTAATACTATTGTTAAATCTTCTGAACTGCCAATTTGTTTAACTAGTTACACGCCATGCTTTAGAAGAGAAGCTGGCAGTTATGGCGCTCATGTTAGAGGTTTAAACAGGTTACATCAATTTGATAAAGTTGAAATAGTTAGAATTGAAAACCCTGAAACATCATACCAATCGTTAGAGCTAATGGTTGAACATGTAAAAAATATTTTAATTGAACTTGAATTGCCCTTTAGGATTTTAAGACTATGTGGCGGTGATCTTGGCTTTACTTCTTGCTTAACATATGATTTTGAAGTTTATTCAGCTGCTCAAAAAAAATGGCTTGAGGTTAGTTCCGTTTCAAATTTTGAAACTTTTCAGTCAAATAGACTTAAATTAAGGATTGACAATAATGGAGCTAAAAGTTTAGCACATACCTTAAACGGAAGTTCTCTAGCACTTCCAAGAATAGTTGCTTGTATCTTAGAAAATTTTCAAGACGAAAATTCTATTAAAATTCCTAAAGCATTAATAAACTATACAGGTTTTGAAAAAATATAAACTTAAAAACAGTTTAGTAAAACCCAAAAAAAAACTAGGTCAACATTTTTTAAATAGTTCTGAAATTGCTAAAAAAATAGTTGACTGTATTAATTACCAAAACATAGATTCTATAATTGAAGTTGGTCCTGGAATGGGGATATTGACACAGCATATTATCAACTTGAATAAAAGAGCATATTTCGTAGAAATAGATAATGAGTCAGTAGAATATTTAAAAGAAAACTATCCTATAATAAAAGACTCTATAATCGAAGAAGATTTTTTGAAATTAGAATTAAGTGATTTCAAAAGTCCAATTGGAATAATTGGCAACTTTCCATATAACATTTCTTCACAAATCATATTTAAAGCAATAGAAAATAGAAATGTGGTACACACGATAGTTGGTATGTTTCAATTAGAAGTTGCTAAAAGAATATGTGAAACTCCAGGATCTAAAACATATGGAATACTTTCTGTTTTAGTTCAAGCATTTTACAATGCAGAATTTATACTTTCCCTAGATCCTCTTCAATTTACTCCTCCTCCAAAAGTAAATTCAGGTGTAATTAGATTAACTAGAAAAATTAAACCAACATTAAACTGTGACGAAATTTTATTTTTTAAAATTGTAAAAACATCATTTCAGCAAAGAAGAAAAACATTAAGAAATAGTCTAAAAGTTTTTAATTTAAGTGATAATATAAAAGAAGATGTTATCTTTGGAAGACGCCCTGAAACCTTAAGTGTTGATGATTTTGTGCATCTAACCAATATTATTGCAAATGGAAACATTTCAACTTAGCGAAAAACTCTTAAAAAAAATTGCTAATTTAATATTAGCAAAAAAAAACACTCCTCTTAAAAAGATTGTTAAGGATATTCATTTTGCCGATATGGCAGAAATTATTAATGAGTTAAATGAAGATCAAGGGGTTTATTTAATAAAATTATTTGACAGCGAAAAAACTTCAGAAATTTTAACTGAACTTGACGAAGATGTAAGAGAAAAAATACTTAAAGTTCTTTCAGTAAAAGAAATTGCAGATGAAATAGAAGAATTAGACAGTGACGATGCAGCTGATATTTTAGGTGAGCTTTCAGAAAAAAGAAAAGAAGAAGTTATTTCTGAAATAAGTGATAATGATTTAGCAGATGATTTAAAAGAACTTTTATCCTATAAAGAAGATTCTGCAGGTGGTTTAATGGCAAAAGAGTTAGTTCAGGCAAATGAAAACTGGTCGGTAACAAAATGTTTAAAAGAAATCAAAAAACAAGGTGAAAACGTTACAAGAGTACATTCAATCTATGTTGTTGATGATAAACAAAAACTAATTGGAAGACTATCTTTAAAAGATTTGATAACATCACCAGCAAAAAATTTAATTAAAGACATCTACATTCCAAAAGTTGATTCAGTCAATGTTTTTGAAGATGGAGAGGAAGTGGCAAAAATAATGTCTAAATACGATCTTGAGGCAATTCCGGTTGTTGATAATAAAAAGCAATTAGTGGGTAGAATTACAATTGATGATATTATTGACTTTATAAAAGAAGAAGCTGAAGAAGATTATTTACTTGCAGCTGGAGTTCAAGGGGATGTTGAAGCAGACGATTCAATTTTAGAACTTACAAAAGCTAGATTGCCTTGGCTGTTTTTAGGTTTAGTTGGAGGGCTTGGAAGTGTCTTTATTTTAGAAGGATTTGAAGATGTGATGACTCACCCTAGCTATAAAACTCTATTTTTCTTTACTCCTCTTATTGCCGCAATGGCGGGAAATGTTGGAGTACAATCTTCGGCTATTATAGTTCAAGGTTTAGCAAATGATGTTGTTAAAGGAAGTTTGGTTAATAGACTTTTAAAAGAGCTTGGACTAAGTTTAATAAACGGAGTTATTTTAGGAATTTTAACAATACTATTTGGCTTAGCCACTAATCTTCCAATTGAACTTAGTATAACTATTTCACTTTCTATGCTTTGTGTTATAGTGGTCGCTGCTTTAATCGGTACATCAATTCCAATTCTTTTGGATAAAAAAGGAATAGATCCCGCAATTGCAACTGGGCCTTTTATCACTACAAGTAATGATATTTTTGGAATATTTCTGTTTTTCTATATCGCAAAAATTATCTTAGGATTCTAAAAATGAAAATACTTCATTTAGACACCACTCATCCTTTTCTTGGGAAAGAATTAGAAAAAATTGGTTTTACAAATTATTATGATTTCAAAACCATAAAATCAGAATTGAAAATTTCTGATTTTTTTGGAATTATAATTAGAAGCAGAATTTCAATTGATAAGGATTTTATTGATAAGTGTAAAAATTTAAAATTCATTGCAAGAATTGGTTCAGGAATCGAGAATATTGATGTTGATTATGCAAAACAAAAAGGAATACAAATAATTTCAACACCTGAGGGTAATTCTAACGCTGTTGGAGAACATGCTCTGGGAATGCTTTTATCCATTTTAAATAATATTAATTCCAGTAATACTGAAGTTAAGAAAGGAATTTGGAATAGGGAGTCTAATAGAGGAATTGAGTTAAACAACAAAACTGTCGGACTTATTGGTTACGGAAATACAGGCAAAAGTTTTGCTAAAAAATTAATTGGCTTTGACGTTAATACTATCTTCTATGATATTAAAAAAATTGAAAAAGATAATTATGCAAATCCTGTTTCATTAAATTACTTAAAGGATAATTCCGATATAATCAGTCTTCATNTATCAATGACTGAAGAATCTATTGGGCTAATTAATAAGAATTTCATTGAGTCTTGTGCTAAACCATTTTGGTTAATTAACACTTCCAGAGGAAGTTGCATCATAATTAATGATTTAGTAAAAGGATTAAAAGATGGAAAGGTTTTAGGTGCAGGTCTTGATGTAATAGCATTTGAAAAAAAATCATTTGAAAAGCTTACAGTAAATGAAAATGACCAATCGAATTTGAACTACTTGAATAGTTCAAATAACGTGATTTTAACTCCTCACATAGCTGGATGGACTCAAGAAAGCAAAATTGGACTTGTAAAAATTGCTCTAGAAAAAATAAAAAAACTTCTTTAAAAAATGAAAAATATTTTAATACTATGCACTGGAAATTCGTGCAGAAGTCAAATTGCTCATGGTTACTTTGACAAATTTTCTAATAACAAATGTGTAATTTATAGTGCTGGAATCGAAACTCATGGATTAAATCCTAATGCGGTGCAGACAATGCTTAGAGACACTATTGATATAAGTAGACACACATCCAACAATGTAAATGAATATATANATATAAATTTTGATTTCATCATTACTGTTTGTGACCATGCTAACGAAAGTTGCCCTAATATTCCTTCAAAAAATGCTTTAAGAATTCACAAAAACTTTTTTGACCCTTCAAAAATTAAAAACTCTAGTAATCCACAAGAAGATTTTGACAAATGTAGAGAAGAAATTAAAAAATTTTCTTTAGAGTTTTATAAAAAATACATTGATTAAGAAACCACTAGCTGCAATGTTTCTTTAGTTCTTTGCTCCAACAAAAGCGTATTGTTTTTTAAAATTTCANCAGAAGAATTTTCGTTAAAATGTCTTATAGTAAATAAACTAACGTTTTCTGTGCATTCAACCTTAAAAGTAGCTTTCAATATAGAAATCAATTCCTTTAATCTAGAGTATTTGTCATAAACGCAGACAGAAAAGCTAATAGCAGAGTTCTGAATCAAGTCAACCTTCATTTTATTTTCATGTAAAATTTGAAAAATATCACTAATATTATCTTCAACTATAAAAGAAAAATCTAATGATGACAACTTTAAAAGATTTAAATTTCTTTGTACAATAAAGCAAGGTATTAATGGATCTATTTTAGTTCCTCTTGAAATTGAAGTCCCTTTCCCTTCTGGATTTAAAAAAGATTTAACATATAATGGAATTTCTTTTTTTTGTAAAGGCTGTAATGTTTTTGGATGTATAACTGAAGCTCCATAAAAAGCAAGTTCAATTGCTTCAGTGTAAGAAATTTGATTTAACAATTGAGGCTTTTTAAAAACTCTAGGATCAGCATTTAAAACACCTGGAACGTCTTTCCATATTGTAACAGATTCTGCGTTGAGACAGTAAGCAAAAATTGCTGCTGTATAATCTGATCCTTCTCTTCCTAAAGTTGTGCTAAAATTGTTAGCATCACTTGCAATAAAACCTTGAGTAATATTTAATAGTTTGGTATCAATATTTTTAGAAATGGAAGCTTTGGTGATCTCCCAGTTAAGGTTTGCGTCTCTATATTTAGAGTCTGTTTTAATCAATACTCTGGCATCAACCCAATTGCATCTTATGTTTGAATAATTTAAATAAGAATTTATGATTTTTGTTGACAAAATTTCTCCAAAGCTTACTACTTGGTCGTACACAAAAGAATAATCTGGAGATTTGTTTCTTTTTAAAAAACCTCTCAAATTTTCAAAAACTTCTTTTACATCCGAAAATATTTGATGATTATCCTCTTTAAATAAATCATCTAAAATTTTATTATGGAAATTAAAAACCTCATTTAAAGAATACTGCAAATCATCTTTATTATCAAAATAGTTTTTCACTAATAGCTCTAACGAATTTGTAGTTTTACCCATTGCAGAAATAACTATAAGAGTCTGCTGTTGACCTAAATAATTTAATATTTTAACTAAATTTTTTACACCATCAGAGTCCTTGACCGATGCACCACCAAACTTAAATATCTTCATTTTTACTAATAAAATTATTAATTGCTAACTCATTCATTTGTGCAATTTGCCATTCTTTGGAGACATAAGCTCCATTTTTTTTGTAAAAATTAATTGCCTCAACATTCCAATCTAAAACAGCCCACTCAATTCTTCTAACATTTTTTAAATAAGAAAATTTTATAAAGTGAGAAAATAATGCAAAACCAATTCCTTTACCACGCATACTTTGAGTCACTATCAAGTCTTCTAAATGCATAGTAGGACCCTTCCAGGTTGAATACCTAGGATAACCCAAACACATGCCGGAAATTTTATTATTTACTAATGCAACAAAACAGGAAAACAATGGATTGTTTCCAAAACCATCATTAATTAAATCATCTGATGATATAACTACTGCATTGGGTTCTTTTTCAAAGACAGCTAATTCAGTTATTAATTCAATGACATATTTCATGTCATCTTTTTTTGCTTCTCTTATTTGAATATTCATAATGAATTTCAAAGTTAAACTAATGAATTTAATATTCAATAAATGATAAAAAGTATAACAATTTTAATGATATTTGTGACAATGAAAAAAGGGGTTGAACCTCCACATTTTACACAAGGCAATAAGTCTCTGAATCTTCAGAAACTTCGATCTTCTATTGACAAATCTGAAAAAAATGTTATTTTAAAAGGTCTATATGGATCTTCTAAATCTTTTTTAATAAATAGTTTGTTTTCAAATTTAAATAAAAATATTTGTTGGATTTTAGAAAATAAAGAATCCGCTGGATATCATTTTAACGATTTAGAGGGGTTAATAAAACAAAAGCAATTATACTTTTTTCCTAGTAGTTATAACAGAGAAAATGATTTTAAGAAAACTAATACTCAAAGTGTTTTTTTAAGAACAGAATTAATAAGAAACTTGAGTTCTAACTCAGATAAAAATTTAATAATTACATATCCCGAAGCAATTTTTGAAAAAATAATTATTAAAAAAGCTATTAAAAAAAGAGTTTTAAAAATTAAAATAGAGGATACAATCTCTTTAGAGTCTTTTAACGAAAAACTATTTGATTTAGAATTTAATAGAGAAGACTTTGTAGTTGAACCAGGAGATTTTTCTGTAAGAGGTGGAATTGTAGATGTGTTTTCGTATTCCAATAACAAGCCTTACCGAATTGAGTTTTTTGGAGATGAAATTGAAAGTATTAGAACTTTTGATATTGAAACTCAAATTTCTAATAATACTCTAAAATCTGTAGAAATATTAGGAGATCTTGAAAATAAAGAAATTGATTATGAAAGAGAAAATATCTTCGATTTTATTGACGATAATACACTAATTGTAACAGAAAATATTGATCTTTTAAAAGATTCCTTGTCAAATTCGTTTGAAAAATTAAAATCAAACGGTAAGGATAAAATTGAATTAAATAAACTCTTTTATAATAGTGAGTCCTTAGATAAAGATCTAAATAAATTTAGTGTTATTGAACTCAATAAAATTGGAAGTAATAATATTCACTTTCAATTTAATATATCTCCACAACCAGCTTTTAATAAAAAATTTAAATTACTCATTGAAAATATTTCTCAATTTCACAACAAAGATTACTCTGTAAAGATTTTCTGTAGTAATAAGACTCAAATAAAAAGATTCAAAGATATATTTGAATTAAATAAAACTGATTTTGATCCTGTTTTAATTGAAAAAGCAATTTTTAAAGGATTTATTGATCACGATCAAAAAGAAGTTTGTTATAGTGATCATGAAATATTTGAAAGATACCATAAATTTAAAATCAAGTCAGGATTTGAAACAAAAAAAAGAGTCAACTTAAACGAATTAAAACAACTCGAGATTGGAGATTATGTCACTCACATTGATCATGGAGTTGGAGTATTTGGAGGGCTAAAAAAAATTGATGTAAATGGTAAAATTCAAGAAGCAATAAAACTAACATATGGNGAACGTGANACACTATATGTNAGTATTCATTTAATTCATAAAATTTGCAAGTATAATGGTAAAGACGGTACTAAACCAAAAATTTATAAACTCGGTTCTGGTGCNTGGAAAAAAATTAAACTAAAAGCTAAAAAGAGAGTAAAAGAAGTTGCTTTCAATTTAATTGAAGCCTATGCTAAAAGAAAATTAAAAAAAGGATTTCAATATGGAATTGATTCGTCAATGCAACATGAACTAGAAGCTTCGTTTATATATGAAGACACACCTGATCAAATAAAGTCAACTATTGACATTAAGAAAGATATGGAAAGTCTTCAACCAATGGATAGATTAATATGTGGAGATGTAGGNTTTGGTAAAACTGAAATTGCTATAAGAGCCGCCTTTAAAGCCATAGATAATAACAAACAAGTTGCNGTATTGGTTCCTACAACAGTTTTAGCTTTTCAACATTTTAAAACATTTTCAAATCGTTTAAAAGANTTTCCCGTAACAGTTGATTATTTAAATAGATTTAGAACAACTAAAGAAAAAAACTTAATAATTCATGAGTTAAATGAGGGGAAAATTGATATTATNATAGGNACTCACCAATTANTAAACAATAAAATTAATTTTAAAAATTTAGGTTTATTAATTGTTGATGAGGAACAAAAATTTGGAGTAAGTGTTAAAGAAAAAATAAGATCTTTAAAAGAAAATATTGATGTATTGACTCTCACTGCTACTCCAATACCAAGAACATTACAATACAGTTTAATGTCTGCTAGAGATCTTTCAATTATAAATTCACCACCTCAAAATAGATTTCCAATTGAAAGTTCTGTTATTTCATTTAATGAAGAAATTATAAAAGATGCTGTTAATTTTGAAATCAACAGAGGAGGTCAAGTCTTTTTTGTACATAACAGAATTGAAAATATTCAAGAAATTCGAGCCTTGATTTCGAGATTAGTTCCGTCTGCAGATATAGCAATTGTTCACGGAAGGTTGGATGGTAAAACATTAGAAAAAACAATGCTTGATTTTATTGATGGACAATACGATGTTTTAGTTTCAACAACTATAATAGAAAGTGGATTAGATGTTCCTAATGCAAATACAATATTTATTAATAATTCTCAAAATTTTGGGCTAAGCGACTTGCATCAAATGAGAGGAAGAGTTGGTAGAAGTAATAAAAAAGCTTTCTGTTATTTTATAACGGCTCCGCTATTGTCAATTACTAAAGAAGCAAGAAAAAGAATTGAAGCTATTGAGCAGCATACAGAGCTTGGATCTGGATTTCATATTGCTATGAAAGATTTAGAAATAAGGGGAGCAGGAGATCTACTTGGAGCAGAACAAAGTGGATTTATTAACGATATAGGTTTTGAAACTTATCAGAAAATTTTGAGAGAAGCTGTAGAAGAACTAAAAAATAAAGAATTTGAAAATTTATTTGAAAATGAAATAGATAATTCTTTCAAAATTTCAAACTTCAAAATTGATACTGACTTAGAGATATTATTTCCGGATAATTATATAAATAACGTCAAAGTACGACTAAATCAATATCAAAAATTATCTAATATTATTAATCTTGAAGAACTAAAAATATTTACAACTGAATTAGAAGATAGATTCGGAAAATTACCAAGTCAATCTTTGGATTTAATAAAAACAATAGAACTTAAACTATTAGCAATTCAAAATGGATTTGAAAAATTAATTTTGAAAAACGAAAAAATGATATGTCAATTTATTAGCAATAAAGAAGATAAGTTTTATTCTTCAGGAGAGTTCACTAGAATTTTACAGACAGTTCAAAACAATCAAAATTTATGTCAGTTAAAAGAAAAAAAATCAATGAATGGAGAAAGACTTTTACTTGTTTTTCAGGAAATTGACTCTGTTGAAAAAGCAATAGACTGTTTAAAGATTTTTTAAGTTCTTTATTACTTTAAATGCTTTATCAACCTGCTCTTCATTAACTAAAATAGTAAATTCGTTAGATGTAGAGATAACCTCATATATATTTATTCCCTCCCATGATAATCTTTGGAAAACAAAATAATATATACCTGGAATTGAAATGTTTTCGGCTGGAAGTTTTATTGAAATAGAGGATAAATTTTCTTGTTTTGAAATGCAAACTTCATNTTTTAAAACTTGTTCAACNAGAGATGATAAATTTCCACTAACAACTATATTACATTCATTCACTCCTCTTGATGAAGTATAAAAATCATCATTATTATCAACCTTAGTTAAAAGTTTAGCCTGATTACTTAATAATGTGTTTGAAACTTTAAAATTATAATCTACAAGAGAAGACCTTACAGTTATATCACCAATATCTTTGATTATTTTAACAATTTTAAAAGTAGTTCTAAACTCTAATTCATTAGAAAGTCTTTTTAAAGCCATAACAATTGCTCCATATTTCACCTCTTTCTTTAATGATTCTTCAATTTCAGATTTTATTATTCTTGACAAAGAAGTTAAATTAATTATCCCTTGAGATAAGGCAGAAATTAAAAAAGGTTTGGATTTTATATAATCCTCTACTGCTGAAGATATTGTTTTCATATACAATACAAATATACATTCATTTTAAATTGTTACAAATAAAACATTTAATTATATATATAACATCAATTAAATAATAACAGATTAAATTTAGGTAGATGAACAAATTATAAATGATTAATTTTACAAAAAATTGAATGTTGAATAAAAAGAGATTTACAATTACTGCAGCATTACCATATGCAAATGGTCCTATTCACATCGGTCACTTAGCGGGTGCATATGTCCCTGCAGATATTTACTCTAGATATCTAAAGTTAAAAGGGCATGATGTTGTTTTTATTTGCGGAAGTGATGAGCATGGTGCTGCAATACCAATAAGAGCTAAAAAAGAAGGTATTTCTCCACAAGAAATTATTGATAAATATCATTTTATGATAAAAGATTCTTTTTTAGAATTTGGTATTTCATTTGATAATTATTCAAGAACATCTTCAAAAATTCATCATGAAACAGCTTCCGATTCTTTAAAGAACTTAATCAAAAAAATATCTTTGTTGAAAAAGAGTCAGAACAGCTTTATGATGCAAAAGAGAATCAATTTTTAGCTGATAGATTTATTGAAGGTGAATGTCCAAAATGCGGATATAAAGAAGCTTATGGAGATCAATGTGAAAGCTGCGGATCAAGTTTAAATGCTACTGACTTAATAAATCCAAAATCTAAATTAAGCGGAAACAAGCCTGTATTTAAGAAAACCAAACATTGGTTTCTTCCTTTAAATAATTTCGAATCTTTTTTAAAGAAATGGTTTTTAGTGGATAACGAAAAGACTTGGAAAACTAATGTTTTTGGACAAGTAAAATCATGGATTAATGAAGGGTTAAAACCAAGAGCAATAACAAGAGATTTAGATTGGGGTATTCCCGTTCCAATAGATGGTGCTCAAAACAAGGTCTTATATGTATGGTTTGATGCACCAATAGGATACATATCAGCTACTAAAGAATGGGCTAAATCAAAAAATAAAGATTGGGAGCCTTATTGGAAAGATTCAAAAACAGAACTTGTACATTTTATTGGAAAAGATAATATTGTTTTTCACTGTATTATATTCCCATCTATTTTAAAAGCATCTGAAAAGTTTATTTTACCAAAGAATGTCCCTGCAAATGAATTTTTAAATTTAGAAGGTAAAAAAATATCCACTTCAAAAAATTGGGCAATTTGGCTGCATGAATATCTTATTGATTTTCCTAATATGCAAGACACATTGAGATATACTTTAACAT
>JGI26246J51724_1001260_pt1 | contig 11676 bp, 7 predicted proteins | sample SaaInlLV_10m_DNA_FD_51724 | JGI IMG/M metagenome (IMG submission 51724) | reverse complement strand
ATTGGTTGCGGCAGTTGCGATCCCAATTTTGCTTGAGATGGCGCCAACGGCGCCCGAGAGGGTTGCGATCTCCTTAATATTGAACCGCTCTGATATGAAACATGCCCCCAGGCCAAGACGTTCCGCCATTTGAACTTCAGCAATTAAATCCCGTGGGGATTCCGGTGCGCCGGCTAGCGTATAAAAACCCAATTCATTCATGGAAGGTGTTGTCATCGAGCGATTCCTAGTGGGTTTTTGGGGCGCGTTCTGCTGAGCACTCAGGGTGCCAGTTCTGTATATTTTTGTCTAGAAATGGGTTTTACTACTTTTCGTTTAATCCGCCAGAGCGCGTCGCGCGTTGAAGTGAAACCCCGATGTCCCTATTTTTGAAATCGTTAAAGGAGTTGCCGCCTTTTGGTCAGGCCCTGGGTATGGTCTTGGATGAAGCCGATACAGGTCCTGGGGTTGCGGTCTTGCTGCCCGGCGCGGCGCGACTCAGTGGCGACGATCAAGACGAGGTTTTTCATACCGGCGTGATTCTCGCAACCCTCGACAATACGGCGGGCTGGTGTATCCGGGACCACCCGGATTATGTGGAAGGCACATCGATGGCGACCCTCGATCTGCGGGTCGATTTTGTAACCCCTGCCAGTCTGCGTGAGACCCTTCGGGTGCGGGCAGTTTGTGAAGGGTTTGATGGGGACATTGCGTTTGTGCGGGCAACAGCAGAAACCCTGAATACCAAGGTTCTGATTGCAACCGGTCAAGCAACCTTTATGTTGGGGACGCCCAGTGGGCCAAATCTAGCAACGCCTGCAAACCCGGTAGGCGGTTCCCTTGAATAAGCCGGTTCAGGCGGGTGGTTCATTGCCAAGCCTTGCGTTAGCGCAGCAACAATTGATCAAAATGCCCTATGCCGCGTTTCTGGGGGTGTCGCTTAGGGTGGGGCCAGATGGCCTAGAAACTTCGACCCGGAGTCGCGCTGATTTGATTGGCAATACCAACTTGCCCGCATTGCACGGCGGGGTCATCGGCAGTTTGCTGGATATTACTGGGATGCTAACCCTTGTGTTTCTGAAAGCCCTTGATCAGTCGCCGCGACTCATCGATATGGACATCGATTATTTGCGCTCTGGACAAGCGCAGCCAACCCATGGCCGGGCGGAAATTGTTCGGGGTGGTCGCCGAATGGCCAACCTTCGAGCGGTGCTCTGGCAGGATGACCCTGAGCGGCCGATCGCAATTGGCCGCCTGCAGTTTTTGCTTCCCAAAACCGAGGCGACACGCGGCGGCCTTGAAGTTAGTCGGTGACCGCCCCGGTTGAGGCAGAACTCACAAGTTTTGCATACTTTGCGAGCACGCCGCGCTCAGTATAAGGTTTTGGCGCTTGCCATTGCGCCCGGCGCTCAGCCAATTCCGCATCACTGACGAGCACGTTCATTTCGTTGGCGTCGGCATCGATCTCAATTCGATCGCCGTCTTGTAAAAGTGCGATGGGCCCGCCGTCAAAGGCCTCTGGCGTGATGTGACCAATCACAAAACCGTGGGAGCCACCGCTAAAGCGGCCATCGGTGATGAGGGCAACCTCTGATGACAAGCCGCGGCCATTGATAGCGCTGGTCGGTGAGAGCATCTCGCGCATACCGGGGCCACCTTTTGGGCCCTCATAACGAACCACCACCACATCGCCCGGTTCGACCGTNCCATCTAAAATTGCCGCAAGGGCTGCTTCTTCACCATGGAAGCAGCGGGCGCTTCCCGAGAATTTTAAGCCCTCATGGCCGGTGATTTTTGCCACCGCGCCGCCGGGTGCAACGTTACCCTTCAAGACAACCAAGTGGCTGTCTTTCTTAATCGGATTGGAAAGTGGGCGGATGATATTTTGGTCCGCCGGGTAAGGCGCAACCGATGCTAGGTTTTCGGCCAAGGTTTTACCCGTGACCGTTAAGCAGTCACCGTGCAGTAAGCCGGCCTCGAGCAGGGTTTTCATGAGCGGTTGAATCCCGCCAATGGCAATCAGTTCGCTCATTGAATACAGTCCGGCTGGGCGCATATCGGCCAGAACGGGTACTCGTTTTCCGATCGTTGTGAAGTCATCAATCGACAGGGGCACGTTTGCTGCATGGGCGATGGCCAGCAAATGCAGTACCGCGTTGGTTGAACCTTCAAGGGCAATGGTGACAGTGATGGCATTTTCAAAGGCTTCGCGGCAAAGAATGTCGCTGGGCTTAATGTCCGCTTGAATGAGCTTAACAACCGCTTCTCCTGCCGCTAGGCAGTCCTGACGCTTTTGCGGAGAAATCGCTTCTTGGGCCGATGAATTCGGTAAGGATAATCCCAGGGCTTCGATGGCCGAGGCCATCGTGTTGGCGGTATACATGCCGCCGCAAGAGCCCGGGCCTGGGATTGAGGTGGCTTCGATATCTTTTAGCGCGAGCTCGGATAGATTGCCGCTGGCGTATTGGCCAACGGCCTCAAACACAGAAACCACATCGCGTCGATCTTTACCGGGTTGGATCGTGCCGCCGTAGACGAACACGCTGGGTCTATTGAGTCGGGCCATCGCAATGGCGCAGCCGGGCATGTTTTTATCGCAGCCGCCAATGGCGACGAAACCGTCAAAGCCTTGACCTGCGACCACCGTTTCGATCGAGTCTGCAATGACTTCTCGTGAGACTAAGGAATAGCGCATCCCGGGCGAACCCATGGAGATACCATCGCTGACGGTAATGGTATTAAAGGTAATGGCTTTGGCGTTGGCATCTTCGGCGCCGATCGCCGCCGCTTCAGCGAGTTCGTTGATGTGGACGTTGCAGGGCGTCAGATTGCTCCAGGTTGAGGCAATGCCCACCTGAGGCTTTGAAAAATCCGCTTCTGAAAAGCCGACAGCATGGAGCATTGCCCTGGCGGCGGCTTTCTCGAGTCCGTCAACAACTTGAGAGGAATAGGGTCTTTTAGTTGGGCCGCTCATGGCATGTTTCCTGTGCTAAGGGGAGAGGCAAAATAGCATAATTGCGCGTCGGTATCGACTCATCAACGCGCGAGGGGTGTGTGCCGAAACGTTGGCGTCGAGCGCTTTGGTTAATCTGATGCCCTGCTGGCAAAGCATGAAATCATTTCATGGAACGCCCGAAATCATGGGATACTGCGATTTAGAATGGGAGTCGCAACATGAATAAAATGAGTTGGCCCTACACCGCCGGGGCTTTCCCAATGATCTGCCGGACCGAAGGCTTGTATCTGTTTGATGAGGCTAACAGACCGATCTTAGATGCAGCTGGCGGCGCAGTCGTGACCAATATTGGCCATGGACGACAGCGGGTTGCGAACGCTTTGGGTCGCGCCGCGGAAGCAACCAGTTATGTGGTCCCGCCGTTTGTTACCCCCAGTCGCCAAGCCTTAGTCGATACCCTTGCCGCGGATTGGTTGTCACCAACGCTGACCCGGGCGCATTTTACGTCTGGCGGTACGGAAGCCAATGAAGCGGCTATGAAGCTCGCGCTGCAATATCAGCAGGGGATTGGCGAGGTTCAAAGAACCAAGCTCATTGGGCGCTCCATTTCATACCATGGCACAACCTTAGCAACCGCCGCGATCAGCGGTCATCCAACGCGCAAACGGGGCTTGGAGCAGGCGCTGCCGAGCTACCTGAGCGTGCCAGCGCCGTACCCCTTACGTGCGCCGAGTGGTGTGAATTCCGTTTCGCTCGGTCAGTATTATGTGGATCAAATGCGGGATGTGATCTTGGCGGAAGGCCCTCGGACCATCGCTGGATTTATTGCTGAGCCCATAACGGGCTCCTCCGGCGGGGCGATCGTGCCGCCTGATGATTACTGGCCCAAAGTACGGGCGTTGTGCGATGAATTTGGTCTGATCTTGATTCTGGATGAGGTGATGACGGGCTTTGGTAGAACCGGTACCCCCTTTGGCTATCAGCATTGGCCCATAGAACCTGATATTTTAGTCAGCGGTAAAGGGCTTGCTGGTGGATATGCGCCCTTGGGGGGTGTGTTTACCAATGAGCGGGTTGGTGCGGTCATTCAGGAAAATGGCTTTCAAGTGATGTTCAATACCTTTGGCGCGCATCCTGCGGCTTGCGCAGCGGCCGTGGAGGTTTTGAATATCCTGAAAGAAGAAGGGCTTGTNGCCGAAGCGGCTCAAAAAGGGGCCTATTTGCACGCGCAATTGCATGCTGCGTTTGACGAGCATCCTCATGTTGCTGAAGTTCGAGGACGCGGCCTTCTGGCCGCCATTGAAGTGGTTGCGGATCGATCTGATTTGACCCAATTTGACCCGGCGCTGGGCATGACGAGTGCGATTGTCAATGAAGGGCTTGAGCGCGGTGTGTTTTACTATGCTGGCGGCACGGGTGTGGTGCGAGACGTGGTTTGCCTAGGGCCGGCGTTCATTGTCACGACGGATCAGATTGATGAGATGGTCTCAACGCTGGTTGCCTCTGTGGATGCGGCGATCGCAAAGCTGCCTTGACCTGCCCCCCAGCGCTGCTTTTGGGTGGGTAAGATCGATCAGTTTCAAGATCGATCAGCTTTAAGACCTTTTAATGAGGTCCGTTTCAAGATGGTTTAATTCGATCAAGATCGNGCCGGCTCNGGCGCCATTAAAGATTCAACTGGAGGGAGCCTATGAGCACGGGTTTTGCCAAAACATTGTTAAATCGAGAAGTCTTGGCGCTNTCCTGTGGCGCCATGATCGGTTGGAGTTGGGTTTTGCTGACCGGCGAGTGGTTGGCCCGCGCCGGGACGCTGGGCACGCTGGTGGCGTTTGTGATTGGCTCAGGCATCGTGCTGCTGATCAGTTTGACCTATGCCGAACTGGCCGCGGCGATGCCGTTAACGGGTGGTGAGCATCATTACACCAAGCGGGCGCTGGGGTACACGGCATCATTTGTTGCGAGCTGGGCGGTGGTGGTCGCGTATGTCACGGTCTGCGTCTTCGAGTCGGCTGCGTTGCCGACGGCGCTCGAATATTTATTCCCAAATTTAGCCGTTGGTTTGCTCTGGGAAGTGGCGGATTCGCCAGTTTATCTGTCGATGGTGTTGATTGGCGCGTTGGCCACCGCGCTGATGACCTATATTAACTACCTGGGAATTCGGTTTGCCGCCTTTGTTCAAACGGTGATCACGGTGCTATTTATCACCGTTGGGGTCTTGTTTTTTTTCGGCGTGAGCCTGCACCCGTCACCCGAACCCGCAGTACCGCAGTGGACAAACGGCATCCCGGGTATTTTGAGCGTTCTGGTTATGGTGCCCGCCTTGATGGTTGGGTTCGACGTGATTCCGCAGAGTGCTGAAGAGATCAATTTGCCGCCAAACCGAATTGGGCGACTCTTGGTGTTGTCGGTTGGGCTCGCGGGCGCTTGGTATATTGCCATCTCTCTCGCGGTTGGCAGCGCGCTGACCTTCGATGGGCTTGGCGCCTCGACGATGCCGACAGCCGATGCAATGGCTGCGGTATGGGGAAGCTCGCTGATGGGGCAGATCATGCTGCTGGCCGGCGTGGGTGGGATATTAACCAGTTGGAACGCGTTTATTATTGGCGGCAGTCGTATTCTCTATGCGCTCTCTGCATCGGGGATGATTCCTCGTGTATTTTCACGATTGCATCCTAAATACCAAACGCCTTACGTGAGCATTCTCACCATTGGCGCACTGAGCTTGTTGTCGCCGTTATTTGGGCGTGCGGTGTTGGTTTGGTTAGTGGATGCGGGTAGCTTTGCCATTGTTGTGGCCTATTTGCTGGTCGTCGTGTCTTTTTTAAAATTGCGACGGGCAGAGCCTTCGATGCCGCGGCCATTTCGGGTGCCGCTGGGCGGCCTCGTCGGCGCCTTGGCGCTGATCCTAACGTTTTGTTTATTACTGCTGTATTTGCCAGGTAGCCCGGCAGCATTGCTTTGGCCTGAGGAGTGGCTGATGTTGCTGGTTTCGGCGGCGGTGGGCGCGGTGTTTTATTGGCGTGGCCCGGCTAGGCGGCAAGCGGCGCAGACCGCAAAATGACAGCGTGCGGGTTGCAGGTGCCCTTATGGCCCCTTAAAGTAGAGCGCTGACATCGCTTAATCGACAAATGCATTAAGCGGATTTTGAACCGAGTAGAAGTTAACGCAATTAAGGAACAGAACATGGGTGAGGTATATATCGTTGAAGCGTGCAGGAGTGCAATTGGTAAGCGCGGCAAAGGGCTTGCAGGCTTAAAACCGGCAGATTTGTTGGGCAAGGTCCAAAAAGCGGCACTCGATCGGTCTGGCATCAACCCATCGGAAATCGACCAAGTTGTGGGTGGGTGCGTCTCTCAAGTGGGTGAGCAGTCCTTTAACATTGCTCGGATTGCCTGGCTCTCACAAGGCTTGCCTTTAGAAGTCGCCTCAACCACCGTTGACTCCCAATGCGGTTCGAGCCAACAAGCGACGTCCATGGCAGCCTCGATGATTGGTGCGGGAATTGAAGAGGTTGTGATGAGTTGCGGCGTTGAAATGATGAGTCGGGTGCCACTGGGTTCGAATATGAAAGATGGCTCGCCAATGGGCGAGTCCTACAGCCAGCATTATCAACCCACAAGCCAGTTTATGGGCGCGGCGATGATTGCTGAAGAGTATCAAATTACGCGCGGCGATACGGATCAATTTGGATTAGAGAGTCAGCAAAAGGCCATTCAAGCCTGGGCTGAAGGTCGGTTTGACCGGGAAGTCGCGGCCATTGAGGCGCCTATTTTGAACGAAAAGTTCGAGCCAACCGGAGAGATGCGAATTGTTGATCGAGATGAAGGGTTGCGGGAAACAACGCTTGAGTCGCTTGCAGGTTTGAGCGCGGTGCCGGGTCAAGAGATCCATACGGCCGGTTCTAGTTCTCAAGTATCCGATGGCGCAGCGGCGGTCATCATGGCCAGTGGGCCTGCCTGTGAGCGGTTAGGGTTGAAACCGCGTGCAAAGATCAAAGCCACGACGTTGGTGGGCGTCGATCCGGTCACAATGCTAAAAGGCCCAATTCCAGCGACACGTAAGGTGCTCGAGCGAGCAGGCCTTTCCTTGGAGGATATCGATGTCTTTGAGGTGAACGAGGCATTTGCCTCGGTGGTCCTAGCCTGGGAGAAAGACCTAGGGGTCGATCACAGTAAAGTGAATGTGAATGGCGGCGCGATTGCCTTGGGGCATCCAACGGGGAGCACCGGAGCACGCTTAATCACCACCGCCCTGCACGAACTCGAGCGGACGGGTGGACGATATGCTTTGATCGCGATGTGTTGCGGCGGCGGGATTGGCACCGGGACCATTATTGAACGGTTAGATTAGGAGCCGCGCAAGCCCAGTGCCAAGGGGCGCTGGGCTGGGTTTGTCATGCCGCCAGAGTCGCCTGTATTGTCACCAAGCGCCTGTTTGAGCGTCCGAGTGCGTCAGGCGACCTGTTCACCCGATGCGAGTAAACGTTGCTTTAAGTCCTGCAGTTGTTCCCACAGTGCGCCCGGTACCTTCTCCCCGAAGCTCTGGTAGTAAGCCTCAATCAGCGGGATCTCAGCTAGCCAGCCCTCGACATCCACCTTCAGTAACGTTGAGATGGCGTCATCGGATAGATTAAGGTTTGTGAAATTAATGCCGTCGAGGGTGGGTAGGCGCCCGATAGGGGTATCAATGGCGTCGGCGCGGCCCGCGCAGCGCTCAAAAACCCATTCTAGGACCCGGGCGTTTTCTCCAAATCCGGGCCAAACGAAACCGCCGTCATCGTCTTTTCGGAACCAATTCACGTAAAAAATCTTAGGCAATTTTGCGCCAGGCGTCTGACCAATGTTGATCCAGTGCTGCCAATAGTCGGCCATGTTGTAGCCGCAGAAAGGGAGCATTGCCATCGGGTCTCGTCGCAGTTCGCCGATTTTTCCAGCAGCTGCCGCGGTTTTTTCAGAGGATACGATCGAGCCGAAGAAAGTGCCTTGGGCCCAGTCTTTGGCTTCGTTCACCAAGGGNACGACGGATGCTCGACGGCCTCCGAACAAAATTGCACTAATGGGAACGCCTTTTAAGTCTTCCCATTCATCGGCAATGGCAGGGCATTGAGCCGCCGACACGGTGAAGCGTGCATTGGGGTGCGCCGCTGGGGTTCCGCTGTCAGGTGTCCAAGGGTTGCCAAGCCAGTCGGTTAACCGTGCGGGCAGNTCCGGGGTCATCCCTTCCCACCAAATATCACCATCCTCGGTTTCGGCAACATTGGTAAAGATGCAGTTGCCATGAAGGGCTGCCATTGCATTGGGGTTGGTCTCCATGCCGGTTCCTGGCGCAACGCCAAAAAAGCCGGCTTCGGGATTTATGGCGTAAAGCTGGCCATCATCCCCAAATTTCATCCAGCAGATATCATCACCGACGGTCTCAACGGTCCAGCCTGGAATGCTGGGTACCAGCATCGCGAGATTGGTTTTACCGCACGCACTTGGAAAAGCGCCAGCGACATAACGGTATTCACCTTCTGCATTGGTGAGTTTCAAAATAAGCATGTGCTCGGCTAACCAGCCTTCTTGTTTGGCCATCGCGGAGGCGATTCGAAGTGCGAAACACTTTTTACCCAGCAAGGCATTGCCGCCATAGCCGGAGCCAAAACTCCAAATTTCTCGTGTTTCGGGAAAATGCGCAACGTACAGGTTCTCCGGGTTGCAAGGCCAAGCGGCCCCAGCCGTGCCATCGGTTATGGGTTGCCCGACTGAATGCAAACAGGGAACGAACGCACCGTCAGTGCCCAGTTCTGTAAGGACCGCCCGTCCGACCCGCGTCATAATGTGCATGCTAGCAACGACATAAGGCGAATCTGAGATTTCAACACCGATATGAGCGATTGGGGAGCCCACGGGTCCCATGCTGAAGGGAATGACGTACATCGTTCTGCCGCGCATGCAGCCTTTAAACAGGTCAGTCAGGGTGCTGCGCATTTGATCCGGATCAGCCCAATGATTGGTAGGGCCTGCGTCAGCCTCTTGTGCGCTACAAATGAAGGTTCTGCTTTCCACTCGGGCAACATCAGCTGGATCTGATCGGACAAGATAACTGTTAGGGCGAATTTCGGGATTCAGTGGCTTTGCCACACCCGCGTCGGTGAGTGCGATCATCATTTGACGATATTCTTCTGGGCTGCCATCGCAAAGAACCAACTCGTCTGGTTCGCACAAGGCTTTGATCTCTTCAATCCATCGATTTAGGCGGGGGTGTTGCGTCATGATTTCGGGTCCATAATGTTTTGCTTTGGCTTTTGGCCTTTGCAGTTCGGCGCCAGAAGTTCTCCGGAGCCGTTTACCTTCCTGTCATTAAAACAGGATCATCTTGCCTTGGCGACCCTGGTTTAGGGGTTCCAGCGNGCCTTTTAGTGAGGCAAGAGATGATGTGATTCGGGACGATAGCAAGGGTTAAAGCAATAAAAAAAAGAATAAAAGTAGAATAATATATTCTAAATGCTCAACGATTAGACGCCGGTGACATCGCCCCAGTCAGCTCATAAAATCACCCGATTGGCGATCCTGTCAGACGGATTTAGACTGAACGTTGAGGAACCGCTTAAAACGGCTACAATAGGCGCCTTTGTCCCAGTCCTTTGCACGAGTGCGATCAATGTCAACAGATTCCCGTCAAGGCTTGTTCGACTACCAACCCTATTGGGCTGAATGCTTCGGAACAGCGCCCTTCTTACCAACCTCGAGGGCCGAAATGGATGCCCTGGGTTGGGATCAGTGCGATGTGATCATCGTGACGGGCGACGCCTATGTTGATCACCCCAGTTTTGGCATGGCGGTGATCGGCCGCGTGCTGGAGTCGCATGGCTTTAGAGTCGGGATTATTGCCCAGCCGGACTGGCAATCGGCGGCGGCCTTCCAAGCGTTGGGTGAGCCCAGTCTGTATTTTGGTGTGGCTGCTGGCAACATGGACTCCTTAATTAATCATTACACGGCGGACCGAAAACGAAGAAACGATGACGCTTACTCGCCAGCGGGTGCGCCCGGTCTGCGACCGGATCGAGCGGTGATTGTTTATGCCCAACGCTGCCGCGAGGCTTATGGGCAGGTCCCATTGGTGATCGGGTCGATCGAGGCCAGTCTGCGGCGAATTGCACATTACGATTATTGGAGCGACAAAGTACGGCGCTCCATTTTGCTGGACTCGGGCGCAGACCTTTTGTTGTACGGCAATGCAGAGCGCGCGTTGGTTGAGATGACGCACCGGCTTGCTGCCGGGGACACGATTAAAGACCTCAAAGATATTCGAGGAACGGCCTTTGTGACCTCAACGCTGCCGGACGCATATTCGGTGATTGATGAGAGTCAACTGCCTGAGGCCAAGGTTGCAGGGGGCGCGTCTGTGCAGTTGATTGCTCGGTCTGGTCCGATGGCGCAACCTGTGCCGGCAGAACAGCCCGTCGTCAAACCCCATGTCAGAATCAAGTCACACGCCGTGGATGAGATACTGCAGCCGTTACCCACGAAGGCCCTGAGTGTTATTCAATTGCCGAGCTTTGAGTCCGCTAAAGCGGACGATTTACTCTACGCGCACGCTTCTCGCATTTTGCATCGCGAGACGAACCCCTTAAATGCGAAGCCATTGGTGCAACAACACGGCAACCGGTGGGTTTGGCTTAATCCGCCACCCATCCCGCTGTCGACACCGGAAATTGATCGGGTTTTTGAATTGCCTTATCAACGGGTGCCACATCCCCGTTACGGCGATGCCAAAATCCCAGCGTACGAGATGATTCGGTTTTCGGTGAACATTATGCGGGGCTGTTTTGGGGGCTGCAGTTTCTGTTCGATCACAGAACATGAAGGCCGGATTATCCAAAGTCGCAGCGAAGCGTCTATCCTCAATGAGATCGAACAGATTCGAGATAAAACCCCTGGTTTCACCGGCGTCATCTCGGATCTGGGTGGACCAACAGCGAATATGTGGCGGCTGGCCTGTAAAGACCGCGCGATCGAGGCCAGTTGTAAACGACCTTCCTGCGTCTATCCCGGGATTTGCAAGAATTTGAATACGGATCAAACGCCGTTGATTGGCTTGTACCGAAAGGCGCGGGCAATCCCTGGCGTAAAAAAGGTCTTGATTGCCTCCGGCCTGCGCTATGACCTCGCGGTTGAAACACCAGAGTATGTAGAAGAGTTGGTGAAGCACCACGTCGGCGGCTATCTCAAAATTGCGCCGGAACATACCGAGAGCGGACCGTTATCAAAGATGATGAAGCCGGGCATTGGCACTTATGATGCCTTCAAGGCCTTGTTTGATCGGTTCTCCGCCGAGGCTGAAAAAGAGCAATACCTCATCCCCTATTTTATTGCAGGCCANCCTGGCACCACNGATGACGATATGATGAATCTTGCGCTGTGGTTAAAGTCCAATGGCTTTCGGGCAGATCAAGTGCAGTCGTTTTATCCGTCGCCGATGGCAACCGCGACTGCGATGTACCATAGCGGCTCTGACCCCTTGCATCGGGTGGGGCGTCGCGCCGTGCCAGTTGATAGTGTTAAGAATCCGGAGCAACGCCGATTGCATAAGGCATTCTTGAGATACCACGACGCTAATAATTGGCCGATGTTAAGACAAGCGCTTAGGCGGATGGGACGAGCAGATCTAATTGGTAATACACGCTCGCATCTTGTGCCGCGAACCCAGTTTGGGGGTCCCATTGCGATGGGACAACCCTTCAAAACCCAGCATTTGGG
>JGI26246J51724_1001258_pt1 | contig 11684 bp, 14 predicted proteins | sample SaaInlLV_10m_DNA_FD_51724 | JGI IMG/M metagenome (IMG submission 51724) | reverse complement strand
AATTGCAAAATTACAATTTGAACACCACCTACGTAGGAAATTAAGTCTTACGACACCTACGGTCTTTGACGGCTGCGTAAACGCAACTATCTAGCTATATAATTTCTTATAAAGCTAAAATTTATACCAGCTCTGATGAGTTAATTTTTATACCAGGTCCCATAGTGCTACTTAAAGCAATATTACCTATATAAATGCCCTTTGCAGATGCAGGTTTTAATTTTTTTAATTCTTCTAATAAAGCAACTGCATTGGATTGTATCTTCTCTAAATCAAAAGAAACCTTACCAATACTTCCATGAATAATTCCATTTTTGTCTGTTCTAAATCTAACTTGTCCAGCTTTAACATTATTAATAGCAGTAGCAACGTCATCTGAAACTGTTCCAGTTTTAGGGTTAGGCATCAAACCTTTAGGTCCTAGTACTTGTCCAAGTTTTCCAACAACTTTCATAGCTGCATTTGTAGAAATAACAACATCAACTGAGATTTCTTCTTTTGAGAATTTTTCAGCAAGGTCTTCCATTCCAATATGTTCAGCACCAGCAGCTTTAGCGGCATCGGCTTGATCACCATCTGCAAAAACAGCAACAGTAACTTGTTTTCCAAGACTGTTAGGTAACGTAACTGCTCCTCTTACATTTTGATCAGACTTATTAGGATCTACTCCAAGTCTAATCGCTATATCAACAGATTCTTCAAATTTACTAGATTTAACTGATTGTAATATCTCAAGAGCATCTGCCATTGAATATGTCATTTCAGGATCAACTTTTTCAAGAATAATTTTTTGTTTGTTAGTTACTTTGCTCATAGATCTACCTCGACTCCCATGCTTCTTGCTGTGCCAGCAATAATTAGAACTGCAGCATCAATATCATTTGAATTGAGGTCTGGTTCTTTTTGTTTAGCTATATCTTCTAACTGTGCTCTTGTTAATTTACCAACCTTTTCTCTGTTAGGCTCTCCACTTCCCTTGGCAATACCAAGAATCTTTCTTATTAAAACTGCAGCTGGAGGTGTCTTAACAACAAATGTAAAAGACTTATCCTCGTAGACAGTGATTACAACTGGAAGAGGCATACCTTTTTCAGCACTCTGAGTTTCTGCATTAAATGCATTACAGAAATCCATTATATTTACTCCAACTTGACCTAAAGCTGGTCCAACAGGAGGACTGGGGTTAGCACCGCCAGCAGGAATCTGTAATTTTAGAATATTTGCTACTTTTTTTGCCATTATGTTTTCTCTATTTGAATGAATTCAAGGTCAACAGGTGTTGCTCTTCCAAGTATCTGGACTGCAACTTTTACCATATTTCTCTCATAATCTACATTTTCTACAACGCCATTAAAGTCATTGAAAGGTCCATCACAGACTCTTACTACCTCGCCAGGCTCATAGATTGTTTTTGGAGCAGGCGCATCTTCACCGACCTCAATTCTATTAATAATACTATTAACATCATCTTCTGAAATTGGTAATGGTCTATCTTTGGTACCACCAACAAAGCCTGAAACTCTAGGAGTTGATTGGACCAACTGCCATGAATCATCCTCAAGCAACATCTCAATTAATATATAACCGGGGAAAAACTTTCTTTCAGTAGTTTTCTTTGTTCCGCCTTTTAATTCGACGATTTGCTCAGTAGGTATTAAAATTTCACCGAACTTTTCAGATAGCCCGTTAAGCTCAATTTTTTCTTCTAAAGCAATTTTTACTTTTTGCTCATACCCTGAATAGGCTTGTATTACATACCAGTCCATATATTTAACCTAATACCAATTTTGTTAAAAACGTTAATAATGATTCTAGGCCCCAAAAAAATAGACAAAGAACAACAATTGCACTGAATACTACTAAAAATGTCTGAGTTGTTTCTAACCTAGTTGGCCAAACAACCTTTCTTATTTCTGTTCTTGACTCTCGCATCAACTTGATTGCATTAGATCCAAAACTGGTAATAGATAAAATTCCAAGACCAACAATAAATAAAAATACAACGCCTAATACTCTATATAAAAAAGCTACTTCTACAAAATAACTATTTCCAACAACAGCTGCTGCAAATACGGAAAGAGCAATAAACCACTTAAGTTTATCTACTGATTTCGAAGCTACTACTTTAGTCATATATTTCCTATTTAGGCTGCCATATTAATTTGGCAGGCCAGGAGGGTCTCGAACCCACAACCCCCGGTTTTGGAGACCGGTACTCTACCAATTGAGCTACTGGCCTAAAACACATTTTCATATTCTTCAGAGACAAGTAAGCCGAGACACAAAGGCCTCGGCTAATAAGTCAATTTTTACTCAATAATTTTTGATACTACGCCAGCACCAACAGTTCTGCCGCCTTCTCTAATTGCAAATTTAAGACCTTCGTCCATAGCAATAGGAGCAATAAGCTCAATATTCATTTTAATATTGTCGCCCGGCATAACCATTTCAACTCCACTTGGAAGTTCACATGCACCTGTGACATCAGTTGTTCTAAAGTAGAACTGAGGTCTATAGTTATTCATGAATGGTGTGTGTCTTCCACCCTCATCTTTACTTAGTACGTAAATTTCAGCTTCGAATTTTGTATGAGGAGAAATAGCACCTGGCTTAGATAAAACCTGGCCTCTTTCTACAGCTTCTCTTTCGACACCTCTTAATAGAACTCCACAGTTTTCACCTGCTCTTCCTTCGTCAAGAGATTTTCTGAACATCTCAACACCTGTACAAGTAGTCGTAGTTGTATCTTTAATACCAATGATTTCAAGAGGATCACCAGTATTAACAATACCAGTCTCGATTCTTCCTGTTACAACAGTTCCTCTTCCTGAAATTGTGAATACATCTTCAATAGGCATTAGGAAAGCACCNTCTACTGGTCTTTCAGGCTCTGGTACGTAACTGTCTAGAGTTTCGATAAGCTTTGTTACTGAAGGGACGCCGATTTCAGAAGTATCACCTTCTAATGCTTTTAATGCACTACCAACGATGATTGGAGTATCATCACCNGGGAAATCATATTCATTTAATAGTTCTCTTATTTCCATTTCAACAAGCTCTATCATTTCTGGATCATCATTTTGATCTGCTTTATTCATATATACAACGATATATGGAACTCCAACCTGTCTACATAAAAGGATGTGTTCTCTTGTTTGTGGCATAGGACCGTCAGCAGCACTTACTACTAATATAGCGCCATCCATTTGAGCAGCACCAGTAATCATATTTTTAACATAGTCTGCGTGACCTGGGCAATCTACGTGAGCGTAGTGACGTGCAGTTGAAACATACTCAACATGAGAAGTAGCAATAGTAATTCCTCTTTCTCTTTCTTCTGGAGCGTTATCAATATTTGCAAAGTCAACAGCTTCTCCACCAAAACTTCAGCAGCTACTTTAGTTAGCGCAGCTGTAAGTGTAGTTTTTCCATGATCAACGTGACCAACTGTCCCAACATTAACGTGGGGTAGCGTTCTTTCGAATTTTTCTCTTGCCATCTTTATATGCCTCTCTGAAATAATTATTTTATTAAAATGGAGCTCATAACCGGACTTGAACCGGTGACCTCTTACTTACCAAGCAAGTGCTCTACCACTGAGCTATATGAGCCCGTATATGTAGCATCCTATTTTAAGGTGGCGTATTATCCCTCTAAAAAGTATTAAACTCAACCTTTTTTCGAGATAAATATTAGATTATTTTTTGGTGCAATTTCTGAAGAAATTAGCATGGTGGAGAGGGTAGGATTCGAACCTACGTAGCCGAAGCGGCAGATTTACAGTCTGCTGGTATTAACCACTCACCCACCTCTCCATTTCAAGGTAGCTATTTTTGTTCTAGAATGAGTTTAAGTCAACTAGTTTATGAAATTGAATACACTTAATAAAAATAAAATTCTTAAAAATATTGATGTGGATAGGATAAATATTGCTATATACAACACTATAGGTTCAACAAATGATAAATGTAAAACTCTCAAACAAAGCAATGATTTTAATATTGTTTTAGCAGAAGAACAGACGAAGGGAAAAGGAAGAATGGGTAAAGAATGGTCTAGCCCACTAGGAAATATTTATATGTCGATTGCTTTTTCTGGGTCAAAGTCTAATGAGCCTTTAAGTTTAATTTCAGGATTGATTTGCCAGGAAGCAATAAATAAAGTGATTGGTGAAGATTCTATTGGCCTTAAGTGGCCTAATGATATTATTTTGAATAAAAAAAAGGTTGGGGGAATATTGATAGAAAAAGAGGTTTTAGGCTCTGATGTAACTAATATAGTGGGGATAGGATTAAATCTAAAACTTGTTAAAAAGGAATCTTGGTGGGGTGACCTCTCAGAATATCAACATATAGATAGAAATGAGCTTATTAATACTATTTTAAGAAAATTTATTTCCTACTGCGATAAAGGAATAGATAACTGGAAAGAGAAATGGGAAACGTCATGCATGCATCTAAATTCAAATATTAAAATTCAAAGTAACAACATTAAAATAAATGAAGGGATGTGTATTGGCATTACTAATAGAGGTGCCCTAAGAATTAGTTCAAACAAGGATGGTAAAATTTGTGAATATGAGTATGGTGATATATCAATAAAAGGAGTTTATTAGTTAAATGAAACATTATATTAATGGATTGAATCTTTTAGAAGATTATATACAAGACAACAATAAGATCTTATTTGGTGCTGGATGCTTTTGGGGTGTTGAAAGAAAGTTTTGGGATATTCCTGGAGTGAATATAACAACTGTTGGTTATGCTGGTGGGGACACTGATAATCCGACATATGAAGATGTTTGTTACAAGAATACTAATCATGCAGAGGTTGTTGAGGTTGTTTATGACGTTAACAAAATTTCTCTTAAAGAGTTATTAAAAGTTTTTTGGGAATGTCACGATCCAACTCAAGGGATGAGACAAGGGAACGATAAAGGAACACAGTACAGATCAGTTATATATTGTTCATCTAATGAAGATCTTGAAATTAGCCTAAAAAGCAAAATACAGTATCAAGAAACTCTCCAAGCAAATGGTTATGGTGATATAACAACCGAAATAGTTCTAAGTCCTAAATATTTTCTTGCTGAAGAATATCATCAACAGTATCTTGCAAAAAATCCAAACGGCTATTGTGGTCTTGGTGGAACAAATTGTTCTTTCCCAAACGATTAATTTGTATATAATGTTTTTTTTTGCCGGTATAGCTCAGTTGGTAGAGCAACTGATTTGTAATCAGTAGGTCCCGAGTTCGACTCTTGGTGCCGGCACCATATTCTTAATTTCTATAAGTATTTGGCTTATCAAGGTTTTTTGTATAGCGATCTCTTAATCTAGTTGATCTGGTAGTAAGATCTATATCGATACCATTTATAAATACTTTCTCAGGCATGCTTGATGGTTCGAGAGGATCGGCCTCCCAAATAACCAAATCAGCAACTTTGCCTGGGCTTATACTTCCTCTGTCTTCTATGTTAAATGAAGAGGCTACATTGCTTGTTAAGGCTTTTATTGCTCCACCATATGACATGCCATTAGCAACAGCTATACCGGCCCCCTGCCTCATAAGATGAGAATTATGACTTCCATAATTAAACATCATTAAGACTCCAGCATCTTCAAGTCTGCTTGATAAATTTTTGTTTGCAGCTAACTCATCAAAAGAATTAGGTATGTTATTTATAGGGTTAACTACTAAAGGTATTTTTGAGTCTGCTATCTGCCTAGAAACAAGGGTAGCTTCTTGAGCACCCATTATTATTAAATTAAGGTTATATTTTTTCTTCAGCTCNATAAGCTTAAGAATATCTGATGCCCNATTTGAGCTAATCATTAAAGGCATATTTTCATTAANNAGTTTGAATAAGGCCTTAACNTCTCTTGGTTTGAGTTCTAAATAATCTGCGATTGATGAAGAATCAATTAAAGAATCTATATCTGNATTAGTCCTTACATCTTTAGCAGATATAGATGATGCGAAAGATAAAATATCATCTGTTAATGAAAGCATTTCAGATCTTGATGATGAGCTGCTGCCNCCTATTCTTCCGATCATAACCATGTCTTGTTTGCTATCAATATTTAGATTGCTATCTAAAACAAAAAAAGATCCCAAACCGCCAATAGGGCTAGAGGTATTTCTTGGAAGAGTGATTGCGGATGTAATACCATTTGACCTGTTCCAAGGTATTAATGTTGAGTTTGGATTAAATGCATCATGGATGCTAAACCCAATGCTATAAACATTAGATTCATCGTCTCTTGTAACACTTAATGCACCAATTTCTACGATTCCTATTTCTGTAGCAGAAGCTATAAATCCTGGAGTAACAATCTTTCCATCAGCATCTATGACTTGATCTCCCTGTATTAGAGATTTTGAAACTTTTTTGATTAGGCCATCTTCAATTAATATATTTCCAGAAAATGGGTTGTCATCTATTCCGTTATATATGGTTGCATTTTTAATAACAATGCTCTGAGCAAAAATTGTATTAGCACTGAAGATAAGAAGTGCTAAAAATAATATATTTTTGTTTATCATTATTCTTGTATCCTATTTTTGGTTGGGTTTAATATGCCAAGATCAAAATCTGAATTTGGTACCAGTCCTTTTTCTTTATCAAATGCTATAGCTCCATCAATATAAACTTTTTCAGCAAGAGCATAGACACTGAAAGGATTTTGAGACCAAAGAACAACATCAGCATTTTTTCCTACTTGAAGTGAGCCAGTTTCTTCATATATACCTGCTGCTTTTGCGGGATTGCTAGTAATCCATTTCATGGCTCTGGCTTTAGATATTTTATATCCTGCCTTCAATCCGGCAGAAAGAGCTTTTGATGCTTCCTGATTAAGATGTTGGATTCCTATTTCACTGTCTGAATGAACTATTGCGCAACCAGTTCCATTTCTAGCTTGATCAACTATAGCCACATTAGCTTGCACCATATCATATGCTTCATGTTTAAAACCCCACCAGTCTGCCCATAAGGCTGCGCAAATATTATTTTCTGCCAACAAATCAGCAATCTTATAAGCTTCAACTGCATGATGAAATGCTGTGATCTTGTAATTAAACTCTTTTGCAACATCTATCATCATTGCCATTTCACCAGCCCTATAGCAGTGGTTATGTACTAAAATTTCACCCCTTAAAACTCCTGCGAGAGTTTCTAGCTCTAAGTCTCTTTTAGGTTTATATCCGATTTCTTTTGCTTCATCAGACTTTGATTCATATTCATCCAGACGACTTAAATAAGATTCAGCCTCTATCCAGGCCTTTCTATATCCAGCAATATTACCCATTCTTGTTGATGGAGCTTGTTTTCTATTGCCATAAACTCTTTTTGGATTCTCTCCGCATGCCATCTTCAAAGTATGAGGAGCATTTGGAAATTTCATAGAATTTATAGTATTTCTTTGAAGATTTTTAGCAGTTACACCTCTTCCTCCAATTAGGTTTGCTGAGCCAGGCAAAACATGGAAGGTGGTTACGCCACCTTTTAGTGCGAGTGCAAACTGAGGGTCTTGAGTCCAGATTGAATGTTCCGCCCATACATCAGCTGTAATTGGACTTGTAGATTCATTGCCATCAGAACTAGAAGAAACGCTAGGAGCTGAATAAACACCCATATGTGAATGTATATCAATAATCCCCGGAGTTATCCACTTACCAGATGCATCCACTTCTATGAATTCAGGTGAGCCTGGTAAATCAGTTCCCATTGCTATAATTTTGCCATCTTTTATTAAAAGATCAGTCTCAGAAAACTCATTACCCTCTCCATCATAGATATTTGCATTTCTAAATATTGTATTTGTAGAAGGCAATGGCTCATAAGATGATTCAAAAGGTGCTTTTTCGGCTAAAGAAATATTTGATATAAAAATTAGAGCGGTTAATAAAATTAATTTGGTATTATTTTTGTGCATCAAAAAAGTATATCTATATAGCTTTAAGCTGTAAAAAGAAATTTATCATTTATAATAAATATTACATACAATTTAGGGACTATGAAATCTTATCAAGTTTTTGAAAATGCTCAGCCAATAAAAGAAGTTGAATTAGACACTCCTATTCCTGAAGGTGATGAGGTTCTAATTAAAACTATTGCTTGCGGTGTTTGTCATACTGATATTCATATTCATGATGGTTTTTTTGACATTGGTAATGGGAAAAAAATGGCCTCAAGGATGGTACAGCCTCTTGCTATGGGTCACGAAGTTTTTGGTGAAGTAGTATCTTTTGGTCAGAATGTTAAAATATTGAAGTTGGTAAAAAATTTGTAGTATATCCATGGATAGGCTGTGGCGAATGTGAGGCTTGTAAAGCGGATAATGAACATGAGTGTGGACCCTTAACTGCTGAAAACATAGGCGTTGCTGTTGATGGCGGTTACGGTGAATATGTTCTTGTAAAACATTCAAAATACCTTTTTGATGCGGGAAATACCCCTGATGATCTTGCAGGCAGCTATGCATGCAGAGGTCTAACTGCATACAGTTCATTGAAAAAAGCAAACCTTAAGCCCAATGAAAATAAGTTGGTAATTATTAGTGCTGGTGGGCTAGGTTTATTAGCTCTAAAAATTGCAAAGGCTGCATTTAATGTAAGTCCAATTGTAGTAGACATAGATGATTCAAAGCTTGAGATTGCAAAAGCTGCCGGGGCTTCTGAAGTTATCAACTCTTCTCATGAAGGCGCAAAAAAAAGAATTATGGATTTAACAGAAGGGGGAGCAACCACTGTTATTGATTATGTTGGTGCTGAAGCATCGATTCAATTTGGCTATGATTTATTTGGTTTTAATAAAAATGGGTTGTACATTCTCGTCGGAATGCTTGGTGGTAAGTTTGAAGTTCAACTTCCTTTAATGACATTTTCATCCAGGGTTTTGCAGGGATCCTATCTTGGAAGCATTCAAGAAATGAAAGAATTAATGGATCTTGTTAGGGCAGGAAAGATTGAGCCTGTTCCTGTTGAAGCTAGACACGTGTCTATGGCTAATGATACTATCGCTGACCTTAAGGCTGGAAACATACCAGGATTGGTTTGTTTAAAGCATTAAAATAAAATATGAAAAAGTTTAATAAAAATATAATTACTTTTGCAGCAGGCTTTCTGTTTGTTGCTGCCATTTCGTCCGACCCTATAATTCATGAACATTTCGAAGACATACATTCATCAGTTGAATGTGACCTTTGCGAAAATAAAACGCTAGATACCGCACAATCTCAAGCAAAAATAGCTAAAGTTTCATTAACAGAATCAAGATCAGATAAATTAGAAAAAGATCTCTTTTCCCCATATTTTCATAATTTCAAATCAAGGGCTCCACCAAAAACTTAAATTTTTAATTTTTAATTTTTAATTTTTAATTTTTAATTTTTTTTAAGGAGTTCACATGAACAAATTTTTCAACGCATTTATTGTTATGACAGCATCATCGATGTTTTCTTTATCAATTCTTGCACAAGATGTCGAAGAAATAGTGGTTACATCTGCTTTAATAGATTCCACTGAAATTACCAATCCCCTCTATGTTATTAATGGAGATGAGATTGTTAATGATGCAACAACAAGCCTAGGTGATGCTATAGATGGATATCTAGGGATATCTATGGCAGATTATGGTGCTGCTGTTGGACAACCAATAATAAGAGGAATGTCAGGCCCAAGAGTAAAGATTCTTAAAAATGGTATGGTTATTAGAGATGTATCCGCTATTGGTCCGACCATTTAAATGATGTTGATTTAAATGATATTCAACAAATCGAAATTGTAAAAGGTCCATCTTCTTTGCTTTACGCTAACGGAACGATTGGAGGAATTATTAATGTAGTAGATGATTGTATTGCTGCTATGAATTTTGAAATTCCGGAAGTAAAAATAGGATATGAAACTCAATCCGTCAATGATGGTAGTTCTGAGTTTGTTAATTTAAAAAGGAATATTAATGGCTTTAATATAAATTTTGGTTATAAAAATTCTGAATTTGGAAACTATGACATACCTAATGGAGCCATTCTCCATGAAGAAGAACATGAAGATGAGCATGGAGATGAGCATGGTGATGAGCATGAGGAAGATCTTGGATATGTTAATAATTCTGATTTTGCAGTTGAAGCAACAAAATTTGGAATTTCAAAAGTAGGAGATTGGGGCTATGTCGGACTTTCCGTAGACAGCCTTAAAAGTGTCTATGGTATTCCCTTCCATGGCGATGAGCATGAAGATGAGCATGGCGATGAGCACGATGATGATCATGGTGACGAGCATGATGATGAAGAAGAGCATGAAGAGGAAAGAATATTTTCCACTACTGACTCAGAAAGCTTCACAATTAAAGGGTCTTATAATGTAAACGGCGGTTTAGTAAAGAAAATAGACTATACATATAGAGATAGCGATTACACTTTGACTGAAGCTCATGCTGAAGAAGAAGGCCATGAAGAGCATGAAGATGAAGAGGAACATGAAGAGCATGCGCCAACAAATTTCATTAATAATGCTACTGAATATGGTGCGATTTTCGATATGTCTAACGATGTTATGACTCAAAAATTCTCATTCAATTACGTTGACGAAAATACTTCAANCTTTGGAGAAGAAGCATTTATGAATCCTGCAAATAATGAGGTGCTNACACTTGGTTATTTTGTAGGTAGAGACTTTGATCCATTTCATCTTGATTTTGGTATGAGGCTAGATCAAATAGATAGATCTGGAACTGTAACAGACGAAGATCATGGAGATATTGATAGCTACAATGTTAATGAAAATACAAATAGTTTTGCCATAAGCATTGGCAGAGATCTTACTGATAGCTTAGATATAAATTTAGGTTTTTCAAGCGTAGAAAGAATGCCTTCAGTTATTGAGCTGTTTATGAATGGCCCTCACTTAGCTNCAGGACGATTTGAGGTTGGCGACCCAACATTAAGCAGTGAAACATCAAATAATATAGATATCTCATTTAATTTTGATAATGGTGAATACTTTGGTTATGCAAGCTTCTACATTAACGATGTTGATAATTACATCACTCTTATGGACGAGGATGATGACCATGAAATGCATGGAGATGAACATCATGAAGATGAAGATGAAGATGAGCATCATGAGGATGAGGATGAGCATCATGAAGATGAAGATGACCATGGTCATGGAAACTTAATACATGCAAATTATATCCAAGAAGATGCAGAGTTTGATGGTTATGAAATAGAGTTTGGAAGAACTATTGATCTTGGCAAAGGACAGCTTAAATTGTCTTTTGGTAGAGATGTAGTAAATGCTAAATTCTCAGATGGGCATAATGTTCCCAGAATAAATCCATCAAGAAATGTATATTCATTATCGTATGCACAGGAAGATGTAGTCTTTAAACTTGATCTAAAAGATGTAGCAAAACAAAATGATTTTGGTGAAGGTGAAAGTGCAACTGATGCATACCAAATGCTAGATACTAGGGTAACTAAAACATTTAATCTAAATGGAAGTAGTAACCTTAAAGTAACATTATTTGGTAAGAACTTACTTGATGAGGTGGCTAGAAATCATTCCTCATTTGTAAAAAACGAGGTTCCATTGCCTGGAAGAAATTATGGAATTAAGTTTAATTTAACTTATTAAGTATCTATAATTTATAATCTCAAAACCCATAATTTACATGGGTG
>JGI26246J51724_1001257_pt1 | contig 11686 bp, 9 predicted proteins | sample SaaInlLV_10m_DNA_FD_51724 | JGI IMG/M metagenome (IMG submission 51724) | reverse complement strand
AGCAGATGGGCATTAGCTTGGTGTTATTTGATATGGAGACTCCCGGAGTCACGCCCAAGCCGATTAAGCTAATTTCTGGCAGTTCGCCTTTCTGTGAAACTTTCTTGGATGATGTGCGTGTAGAGAAAGATCAGGTGGTGGGGGATATCAATCACGGCTGGACCATAGCCAAGTATCTGCTAACCCACGAGCGAGAAATGATCGGCGGCATGGGTATGGCCGATGTGGGTTCTGAAACCATGGGCCAGATCGCCGCCAGGGCGCTGGGTGTTGACCAGGGTCGCATGAACAACCCGCTGCTGAGGGCTGAGGTTGCCAAATGGGAAATTGACGGTGCCTGTTTTGCACTAACCGCAGAGCGGGTTACCGACGAAGTAAAGTCGGGCCATGGNGTTGGGGCTACCTCTGCCATGTTGAAATATTATGGNACCGAGCTTAATAAGCGCCGCTTTGAAACCCTGCTTAAGGTCAATGGNAGCGATGCCATGGTCTGGGAGGGTGAGGCTTCTAATCAAGGCTGGNTGCCACGCACCTGGCTGCGNACCAAAGGTAATTCTATCGAAGGCGGAACCTCAGAGGTTCANCTTAATGTGATAGCTAAAAATATCCTCGGCCTCGGCTAATAGGTTGCTAAAGCGNTAACAGATGGCGACAGCGCCAATAAAATACAAAGGTACAGAATTATGGCATTAGTATTAAACGAAGAGCAGCAGATGCTCAAGGAATCAGCCCAGGGCTTTCTTGCTGAATTTGCTCCCCTGGCTGAGCTGCGTGCGCAGCGGGATGCAGGTAGTGAAACTGGTTATGCGGACAGTCTCTGGGGCCAGATGGTCGACATGGGCTGGGCGGCAATTTTGGTGCCTGAGGCCTATGGTGGTCTGGAGTTTGGTCATGTGGGTATGGGTCAGATTGTCGAGCAGACCGGCCGCACATTAACCGCTTCTCCATTGTTTGCCACAGCTGTGCTGGGTGTGACTGCCATCAAAGGGGCGGGCACTGAAGAGCAAAAAACTGAATTATTGGGCGCGATCGCTGGCGGCGAAATTACCACAGCACTGGCAGTGGACGAAAACGCTCATCATGCGCCAGCTCAAATCAGCATGACTGCAGTCAAGCAGGGCCAGGGCTACAGCCTAAACGGCGCCAAGCGCTTTGTGGTCGATGGTGGCACTGCGGACAAGCTGATTGTGGCGGCGCGCACCTCTGGTGAAGCGGGCGATATAAAGGGCATAAGCCTGTTTGTTGTGGATGCTACCGCCGCTGGTATTGAGGTTGAGCGCGTAGCGGCTACCGATGGGCGCAACTATGCCAATATTAGCTTTAACCAGGTTGAGGTGGCCGAGGCCGCACTGCTAGGTGAAGAGGGCCAGGGTTTTAAGGCGCTGTCCGCTACTCTGGATGCAGGCAATATCTATCTTTCCGCAGAGATGTTGGGCATGGCCCAGGAAAGCTTTGAGCGCACCTTGCAGTACCTCAAAGAACGCAAGCAGTTTGGTGTGTTGATTGGTTCGTTTCAGGCCCTGCAGCACCGTGCTGCCGACTGGTGGAGCCAGATTGAGCTGTGCAAATCAGTGGTACTCAAAGCACTGCAGGCTATGGATGAAAGCCATAAGCGGGTTCCTGCTCTGGCCAGTATTGCTAAAGCCAAACTCGCTGAGGTGGCTGAACTGTCTACCAATGAGGCTATTCAGATGCACGGCGGCATTGGTATGACCGACGAATATGACATTGGTTTTTTTATAAAGCGCGCCCGACCAGCGCAGACATTGTTTGGCGATAACAGTTACCATACAGATCGCTTTGCTCAGCTAAGTGGTTACTAATAAGTGGTTACCAAGCTGCAAGCAGGCATAATAAATTACAATTTTAGGGGCATAGCAACATGGATTTAGGCATCAGTGACAAGTTAAAACCTATTCTCGAAGAGGTTAAGCAATTTATAGATATAGAGATACTGCCTCTGGAGCATGAGTATCATCAGGAAGTGGGTAAAGGCGACCGCTGGGCATTTACCGAGCGCCAGACTGAAATTCTGGAAACCCTCAAGGCCAAGGCCAGAGCCAAGAATCTGTGGAATTTTTTCCTGACCCATTACGAGGGTGGCCATGGGCTAAACACGGTTGAATATGCCTATATTGCTCAGGAAACCGGTCGCTCCCACCTGGCGCCGGAAGTATTTAATTGCGCGGCCCCGGATACAGGCAATATGGAAGTATTGGCTCGCTACTGCAATGATGAGCAAAAAGAGAAGTGGTTAAAGCCATTGCTGGCAGGTGAAATTCGCTCTGCCTATGCCATGACCGAGCCGGATGTGGCCTCTTCAGATGCCACCAATATTGCTATGTCCTGTGTTGCCGACGGTGATGAATGGGTACTGAATGGCGAGAAGATTTGGATTTCTGGTGCCGGTGACCCGCGCTGCAAGATTATGATTGTGATGGTTAATACCAACCCCGGCGGTCCCCGCCATGGTCAGCACAGCCAGATACTGATTCCTTTTGACACCCCAGGTGTTAAGAACCTGCGCCCCATGCAAATCTTTAATATAGATGACGCACCCCACGGCCATATGCATATGCGCTTTACCGATGTGCGCGTGCCCAAAGAAAATATGATTCTCGGCGAAGGCCGTGGCTTTGAAGTGGCACAGGGGCGATTGGGGCCTGGCCGTATTCACCACTGCATGCGTTCACTGGGTCTGGCGGAAGCTGCGCTCAAGCTGATGTGCGAGCGGTCTCTCAACCGCGAAGCCTTTGGTCGGCCTCTGGCCAAGCTGGGTGGCAACGGGGACATTATTGCCCAGGCGCGCATTGATATAGAAATGACCAGACTGCTGTGCTTAAAAGCAGCTTGGCTAATGGATCACGAGGGCACAGATGCAGCTCAGCCCTTTATCTCCATGATTAAAGTGGCAGCTCCTAATATGGCCTTAAAAATTATCGACGAAGCCATGCAGATGTATGGTGGTATTGGACTGTCTCAGGATACGCCGCTGGCCACCTGGTATGGCGCACAGCGTACGCTGCGTTTTGCCGATGGCCCGGATTCTGTTCACCGCATGGTGATTGCACGTCGCGAACTGAGCCAATACCGCTAGACTAAACTATAGGTATTTAACCTCAGAGGAGAGAGACGAATGACAATTAGATACGACGGACAGGTAGCCATAGTTACAGGCTCAGGCAATGGCCTGGGTCGCTCCCATGCCCTGGCACTGGCGGCGCGCGGAGCCAAGGTGGTGGTCAATGATCTAGGTGGCACAGTGAATGGCGTGGGCGGTTCAAGCGATGCTGCCATGGAAACCGTTGCCATGATTGAAGCCGCTGGCGGTGAAGCCATTGCCAATGGTGCCAATGTGGCCAAGATGGATGAAGTTGAAACCATGGTTGCCCAGGCCGTTGAGAAATGGGGCCGGGTGGATATTCTGGTTAACAATGCCGGTATTCTGCGGGATAAGAGCTTTGCCAAAATGGGTATGGACGACTTTCAGCTGGTGGTTGATGTGCACCTGATGGGCTCAGCCAACTGCTGCAAAGCAGTCTGGGAACTAATGCGCGAGCAGGGCTATGGCCGCATTGTAATGACCACGTCCTCCAGCGGCATGTACGGCAACTTTGGTCAGGCTAACTATGGCGCTGCCAAAATGGCTGTGGTGGGGCTGATGAATACGCTCTGTATTGAGGGTGAAAAATACCACATCAAAGTGAACTGTCTGTCACCCACGGCCGGCACAAGAATGCTCGAGGGGCTAGTGACTGAAGAGCAGTCCGATATTATGACTGTGGAATCTGTAACCGCTGGNTTGTTAACGCTCTGTGATGAAGCGGCTCCCAATCGCAGTATTCTCTGCGCCGGTGCCGGTGGCTATGCGCGCACTCATATNTATGAAACTGATGGCATCTACCTGCCACCAGAGCAGCAGACGCCAGAAAATGTGCGTGCCCAGATGGACAATATAGATAATCCNGAGGGCCAGCAGATGCTGGTGGGCGGGTTTCAGCAAACCAATAAATTTGTTGCCAAGGCGGCAGCCTATTTGGCCGATAAATAAAATAATAACATCAGGATAATACAATGAGAGCACTAGTCTGTAAGGAATTTGGTCCCACGGAAAATTTGGCTTTAGAAGAGGTGGAAGCTCCAACTCCGGGCAAAGGTGAAATTCTGATGGATATCAAGGCCACCGGGGTAAATTTCCCCGATGTGCTAACTGTTCAGGGTAAATATCAGTTTAAACCTGAGCTGCCATTTATACCTGGCGCTGAGTTGGCTGGCGTGGTTACCGCCGTAGGCGAGGGCGTCACCAGCCGCAAGCTGGGCGACAAGGTTATTGCCACCACTCAGATAGGTGCTTTTGCTGAGCAATGCGTGGTTAATGAGCACACTACCTTTGAGATGGGTAATACCATGTCCTTTGAGCAGGCGGCGGGCTTTGCCATTACCTATGGCACCTCCTATTACGCGCTTAAGCAGCAGGCTAATATTCAGCCCGGCGAGACTCTGCTGGTGCTGGGTGCAGCTGGAGGTGTGGGCATTGCCACTATTCAGATCGCCAAGGCTATGGGCGCCACTGTGATTGCCGCTGCGAGCACTGAAGAGAAGCTAGACTTTGCCTGCGAGGCCGGGGCTGACCTGCGTATTAATTACTCTACCGAGAGCCTTAAAGACAAGGTTAAAGAGCTAACTGGCGGCAAGGGCGTGGATGTTGTCTATGATCCGGTTGGTGGAGAGTTCTCTGAGCAGGCATTCCGCGCCATTGCCTGGGATGGTCGTTTCTTGGTGATTGGTTTTGCCTCGGGTCCTATTCCCGCTATGCCTCTGAACCTGGCGCTGCTTAAGGGTGCGTCACTGATTGGGGTGTTCTGGGGTTCCTGGGCTGCCCGTGCGCCTATGGAGTCTCGCAAGAACTTTGATGAGCTGATTGAAATGATCGACAGCGGTAAGTTCTCACCACTGGTGACCGAGGTCTACCCTCTGGATGACTACAGGGCGGCATTTGCATCAATCTCTGAGCGTCGCGCCAAGGGTAAGGTTATCCTTTCCAACGCCTAGTTATTGGCTATAAGTAAAAAGGCTCGCTCAGGCGGGCCTTTTTTATACTATCTGGTTTTTCTCAGGGGTCTGGGAAGGGGAGCTTTGGGTTCGGTGGGATTTCTTTAGGCACAAAAAAAGGCCCGACTATTATTAGTCGGGCCTTATTCAATTGTGCGCTCTTAGATATTGTAGTGAACGCCTAGCAGACCGACTATTGTCAGCACTACAGTGTAGGGCAGAGCCATTATCACCATGCGCATATAAGACAGTCTGATTAGCGGGGCCAATGCAGAGGTCAGCAGGAACAGGAAGGCTGCCTGACCATTGGGTGTTGCCACGCTGGGCAGGTTGGTACCAGTGTTGATAGCAATAACCAGCTTGTCGAAGTGCTCGCGGCTAATATCGCCAGCATCCAGTACAGCTCGTACCTCATTGATATATACAGTAGCCACAAACACATTGTCGCTGATAGCAGAGAGCAGACCATTGGCCAGGAAGAACATGCCGGGCTGTATCGACTCGTCCATTGCCAGCACCCAGTGAATAACTGGAGAGAACAGATGCTGCTCATGGATTACTGCCACAATGGCGAAAAACACTACCAGCAGTGCGGTAAAGGGCAGGGCCTCTTCAAAGGCGTGGCCGATGCGGTGCTCTTCGGTAATACCATTAAAGGCGGTGAGCAGAACTATGATCATCAGACCGATAATGCCCACTTCAGCTATGTGGAATGCCAGAGCTAGAACCAGAATAACGGCAACTATGCCCTGGATAATCAGTGCAGCTTTGTCCTGCTGGGTGCGCTTTGAATCTTCGTGGTCGCTGGACTCTTTAAGTACCTGACGCACTGCGTCGGGCAGGGTAGCGCCGTAGCCGAGGATCTTGGTTTTTTCGAGCAGTATGCAGGTCAGCAGGCCACAGAAAAACACCGGCAGGGTCACTGGCGCCATGCGGGTAAAGAATTCCATAAACTCCCAACCGGCTCGCTCTGCAATCAACAGATTTTGCGGCTCGCCTACTAGGGTCATTACTCCACCCAGAGCTGTACCCACAGCGCCGTGCATAATCAGGCTGCGCAGAAAGGCGCGGAAGTCTTCGAGGTTCTGACGATGATTGGATATCAGGCTTTTATCGTCGGCATGGTCATGATTTTCATCGATGATTTTCTTGCCCGATGCCACCTTGTGGTACACCGAGTAGAAGCCCACCGAAATGGTAATCAGAACTGCGGTAACTGTCAGAGCATCTAGGAAGGCAGACAGCACTGCGCCAGCGAAACAGAACAAAAACGACAATGCCGTTTTGGACTTAACGCCGAGTAGAATTTTGGTAAAGGTGAACAGCAGTATGTCGCGCATAAAGTAGATGCCGGCGACCATAAACATCAGCAGCATAATCACCGGGAAGTTGGCGACAGTCTCCTGGTAGACTGCTTCGGGGCTGGCCATACCCAGAGCTATGGCTTCAATGGCGAGCAGTCCGCCTGGCTGTAATGGGTAGCATTTGAGGGCCATTGCCAGAGTAAAAATAAATTCTCCAATCAACATCCAGCCAGTAATAAAGGGGCCGAAGAGGTAGAGGGCGATGGGGTTAAGGATTAAAAACGCAATAATTGCCGTCTCGTACCACCCGGGCGAGTTGCCGAGAAAGTTCTTTTTAAATGCCTGTGGCAAAGTTGGAGTCATCAAGTATCCCTCAAGTTTATATATTTAGAGTTAATTGTCTTATAGACCGGGCAGTCCACCGGGTTTATTCATGTTAGACTAGCGCAAAATCAGGCTCAAACCTTAGCCGCAGCGCAGTCAGTTTGCAAGCAATAAGAGCTTTTACAAGAGCCTTTCAAAATAGCCGTTTAGAATAGCCAAACATAAGGTGTTATCCCGTTGTCCAATGCGCAGATTACCAATGGCTTCCATGCCAACCCCAAGCCTCTAAATACAGAAAAGCGCTGGATTCTGGCCGTGATTGGTCGGGATATCCTGGTGCCGGATGGTGGCGGGCCCAGCTCGGCAGTGCTTATTGATCATGAGACAGCTGACCAGCTAAAGTTTTTCTGCGAGCGACGGCTGTTACTGGGCCAGTGGCAGGGAGTGGACTGTCAGGTCTGGGCTCTGTCTGAGGATGCCAGGGCGGCCTCGGACTTCAGTGCCATGGAGTTGCGCAGCCTGCTGGCTAAGTCTGGAGACGAAGAGTTTACTATGGTCTGTCGCGCAGTGCAGTTGCTCGACTGGCAGGACAAGCACCAGTACTGCGGCAGCTGTGGCACTCAGATGAGCTCGTCGGTCACTGAGCATGCCATGCGCTGTGAGCCCTGTGATATCAATAACTATCCGCGCATATCCCCCTGCGTTATTGTAGTAGTCACCAGGGGCGATCACTGTCTATTGGCGCGTCAGCCAAACTGGCCCGATGGTATGTTTAGTACGCTGGCCGGGTTTATTGAGGCTGGTGAAAGTGCTGAGCAGGCACTGCACCGTGAGGTGTATGAAGAAGTTGGTGTGGAAATTACTAATATCCGCTATGTGGGTAGTCAGTCCTGGCCCTATCCGGGGCAGTTAATGCTGGGCTTTATTGCTGATGCTGTGACTGAGGAGATTGTGGTGGATGGTGTTGAAATCAGCGAGGCCCACTGGTGCCGCTACGATGATTTACCCCATTATGTACCCCCGCCCACCATTATGTCTGGTCGGCTGATCAAGCACTTTGTCGATCAGGCTTCGGCGCAACAGTAGCAGTTGCCAATTTGAACTATAATTTACCTTTTGAATATTGTTGGAGTGGAACTTGGAATTCTTAGCTGAATACGGGCTGTTTTTGGCCAAAGTGGCGACTGTGGTTATTGCTGTGGTCATTATTGTGTCTGCTGTTGTAACTGTTGGCCAAAAGAAACAGCAGGCTGATAAAGGTCATTTGGAAATCACCCCATTGAATCAGCAGTTTAATGATATGAGTGAAGCCATGCTGATTGCCACAATGGATGAGGCGCTGCAAAAAGCAGAGGAGAAAAAACTCCACAAGGCGAAAAAGAAGCAGGCTAAGCTCGATAAAAAGCGTGATAAAAAAGCCAGCAAACAGGCGGATACTGGGGATAGCGAAGAGACCCAGGCCAGAAGCCGAGTGTTTGTACTCAACTTTAATGGCAATATCAGCGCTTCGGCTACTAGCCATCTGCGCGAGGAGATAACTGCGGTGCTCACTCAGGCCACAGCCAATGACGAGGTTTTGGTCAAGCTGGAGAGCCCCGGCGGTATGGTGCACAGCTATGGTTTGGCTAGCTCTCAGCTGGATCGTATTCGCAAGGCTCAGATACCGCTGACAGTCTGTGTGGATAAGGTTGCGGCCAGCGGCGGCTATATGATGGCCTGTGTGGCCGACAAGATTTTGGCGGCACCCTTTGCCATTATTGGCTCCATAGGTGTGGTTGCCCAGCTGCCCAACTTCAATAGAGTTCTGAAGAAGCACGATGTGGATTACGAGATTCTTACCGCGGGCAAATACAAGCGCACCATGACCATGTTTGGTGAGAATACCACCAAGGGGCGCAAGAAATTTGTTGAGGATCTAGAAGATATTCACCAGCTATTTAAGGCCCATGTGTCCTCGAGACGCCCACAGCTGGATATAGAAAAGATTGCCACTGGTGAGACCTGGTACGGCTCCCAGGCTCTGGAAATGGCAATGGTGGATGATGTACAGACCAGTGATGAGTATCTGGTAACGCGCATTCAGGAAGCCGATGTCTACGAGGTGGCCTACGTGCACAAGAAAAAGCTGTACGAGCGTCTGGGCATAGCTGCAGAAGAGAGCGCCGATCGCCTGCTGCTAAAGTGGTGGACGCGCCTGACCCAAGATTCCCACAAGCAGGTCTAGAATCTAGCCTACAGTACATCCTACAACCATTCGAAAATTTAGCTTAAAACAGCGCTTCCGGATCCAGATTATAGGCATCCGGGGGCAGGTTTTTAGCTATATCAATATTGCCCTCTTTGCCGGTGAGCTTGAGGGCTTTTTTTCTGGTCAGGCGGTTTTTGTTGGCGTCCAGAATAACGGTTAGCTCAGGCTTTCTGCCCATACCCACACGGAAATCACTGACCACTGCGACTTCACCGCTGGTCAGCTCAACCAGTGAGCCTGGAGGGTAGAGCCCAATGGCCTGGATAAAGGTATCTACCAGCTCCTTCTGAAACAATGTTTTGCGCCAGCCCGCCAATTTCATAATAGCCTCGGAATGAACTATGGGCGTGGCATAGTATCTGGGGCTGGTCATGGCGTCATAGCAGTCAACAATAGCTGCAATTCGGGCGAATAATGGTATCTGGGTGCCACTCAGTCCATCCGGGTAGCCACTGCCATCAAAGCGCTCATGGTGATAGCGAATTACCTGCAGTACTTCTTCTGGCAAGTCGGCGCTGGCTACAGCCTCGAGCCCTAGCTCCGTATGTCGCTGGGTCTCCTGTTGCTCAGCTGGGCTGAGGGATTGGGTTTTGCGCAACAGGCTGTCCGCCAATAGCAACTTGCCGCTGTCCATCAGCAGGCCAGCCAGGCTGAGCCTGCGCATAGATTCAGTATCAAAACCCAGCTGGCGACCCATAACTGCGCATAGAATAGCGCAGGAAATACAGTGGCGATGAGCATAGCTGCTCTTGCTCTTAAGGCGTGCCAGCCAGACCCCGGCGGCGGGATTGCGAATAATACTGTCAACCAGAGCCTTGAGCAGGGGGTCTATACGCTCAATCTGCAATGGGCTGCCAGACTTGATAGCTTTGCTGATGCGGGTAAATTCTTGCTGGATACTAAAGTAGGCCAGGGTGCCCACTCTGAGCTCTGAAGACAGTTCAGTGCTGATGCTGTAATCAGTGAGGGTGCGCTGCGCCAGCTCGCTGGCAAGACTGGTGTCGCTGGTGGTTCTTAGTACTCTTGAGGTTCGATTCATAATCCCTAGACATCCCATTTGTCTGCATTGTGGATCCTGATTAATAGTCCGTTTGCTGTAGGATCAATATCAGGATAGCAGAAAATAACCGCCGGGCAGGGCTAAATGCTCCAGTACTTAAACTCTGTGGCGCAACTGCTAGTCGCGACGCAGACGACTGCTTATGGCTATAGGGCTGGGGAAGTTGATAACCACTATATAGCTGGATATCAGGAAGGTAACAATGGCCACGGCCTGTATAAGGTGTGAGGCATTATTGCCAATTAGACCAGTATTAAATGCCAGGTAGGCAATCAGCAGTGAGAACTCACTGTTTTGACCCAGCCGGAAACCTATATCCCAGGACAGGGCCTTGCTCTCACTTTTAGCCAGCAGAAANTTGTAGATTACCGGTTTTATACAGAGCATGATCGCGGCCAGTACCAGNACTGGAACAATAATATGGGGAATCAGAGCCAGATCGAAGGCGCCCCCCAGAGAGAAGAAAAACAGAATTAAAAAGAAGTCTCGCAGAGGCTTAAGGTTGAGGGCTATATACTGGGCAATAGGGCTGGTAGCCAGAGATATGCCGGCCACAAAGGCGCCAATTTCTCGAGAAAGGCCCATTATTTCGGCCAGTTCAGCTACACCCAGACACCAGCCGATAGCCAGCAAGAACACATATTCACCTATGCGATCAAAACGTGCAAACAGGGGTTGCAACAGCACCCTAACCGCCACCAGGGCGCCGCCAATCAGCAGGGGCAGGGCCACTAGACTTTTGCCAAAGGTAATCAGGTTTTCACTGTTGGATTCTGAGACTCCTGAAATCAGCACCAGCAGCACAAAGATTGCTAAAAAGTCCTGCATCAGCAGCATGCCAATCATCAGTTCACCGGAATGCTTGTGGTGCAGCACTGTGGTAGGCAGTAGTTTGATCCCTATTATGGTGCTGGAAAACATCATAGAGGTGCCAATGATTAGACATTCCAGATGGGAGTAATTAAACAGATAGGCAGTGGCGTAGCCAGCGGCGGCAAATAGCAGCGAGCTGATTAAAGTAATATGGGTGACCTGGCGGAGTACATTGAGCAGAGCCTGGGGCTGCATATCCAGACCCAGAAGAAACAGCAAAAAGATAATGCCAATGCTGGCGATCTGGCCAATTAACTCTACATCGGCCACCATACCCAGCCCGTGGGGGCCCAGTATGGCACCCAGAGCAATATAGGCGACCAGCAGGGGCTGACGACCTATCAGAGCCAGGGAGGCAAGGGCAGCTGCGCCACTAAAAATAAGGAAAAATGTCTGTATTACATCATGTTCCATGGGCCCGCCTAGCTAGAGTATCTAGCGACGTTTAAATAGGGGTATTGGCTGATCCGCAGCCACCTGATAGGCGTCAGAAAAGTCTGCGAGAGATTTGCTGGCCTCGGCCAGATCAACCTCTTCGCCAAACTCAAAAGCGTTAAAGCCACAGCGCTGCAGCAAATATAACTGATCGCGAATTATCTCACCAGTGGCGCGAATCTCGCCCTGATACCCATAGCGCTCGCGCAGCAGACGCGCTGCCGAGAAACCGCGGCCATCCACAAACTTGGGGAAGCGGATAGCCACTACTGGCGCCTGGATAAGTTGCTCGGCGACAGCCTCAATCTCCTCGTTGCCCTCAATCCATAGGCCGACTCTGCCGCTGTGCTGGCTTAGCTGGCTATGTTGGTGTAGCCAGCGCTGTAGGGG
>JGI26246J51724_1001244_pt1 | contig 11746 bp, 8 predicted proteins | sample SaaInlLV_10m_DNA_FD_51724 | JGI IMG/M metagenome (IMG submission 51724) | reverse complement strand
AAGGTAAGCCGAATATCATTTACTTGGATATCGTTCTCACAGACTATGACGGTATAAGATTCATTTATCATTGGCTTTAATTTTAACTCAAAATCAATAAAAAAATTTTAGAAACCACATGGCTATAGGAAATAACTACATCACTTCGGAGGGCTTTAAGAGGCTTCAAGAAGAGCTTTCTAAGCTTTTNAAACATGATAGACCTAAGACTGTTGAGATTGTCTCTTGGGCTGCTGGAAATGGTGATCGAAGCGAGAATGGTGATTATATTTATGGGAAAAAAAAGTTAAGACAAATAGATTCTCGAATTAAGTTTCTTACTTCTATAATTGAAGATGCAAATATTATCCATCCAAATGATCAAATAAATACAGATAAGATTTTTTTTGGGGCCTATGTTGAGTTGTGCCAGGAAAAAATTAAAAAAAAATTAAATCTAAGGATTGTCGGTCAGCATGAAACAACACATGATAAACAATATATAAGTTGGGTTTCTCCTTTGGGAAAATCGTTGTTAGGTCGAGAAAAGGAAGAGGTGGTGAGTGTAGATATTAATGGCGTTCACACTACCTATAGAATTATTAAGATTGATTATTAAAAAGGTATAATCAAAAAAAAATTTTATTTTGAGGGGTTGTAATGAAAACAGCACAAGAGGTAAGGGTGGGTAATGTCATTATTGTTGATGGGGATCCTATGGTGGTTCTCAAATCAGAATATAATATTTCAAAGTCGGGACGAAGGCAGAATGCTGCTATTGTTAAAATGAAAATGAAAAATTTGCTTACTGACAATGCGGCTGAAAAGATTTATCAAGCAACTGATAAATTTGATTTGGTTATCTTAGAAAAAAAAGAGGTAACGTACTCTTATTTTTCTGATCCAAATTATATATTTATGGATTCAGATTTTAATCAATATGAAATTGATCAGGATGCAATGGAAAGCACTTTAAAATTTCTAGAGGATGGTATGGCCTGTGAAATCGTTTTTTATGAACAAAGGCCGATATCAGTAGAGCTCCCAAATTCCGTAATTAGAGAAATAATCTATACAGAACCAGCTGTAAAGGGTGATACAACTTCGGGTAAAGTTATGAAACCAGCTAAGTTGAGTACAGATTTTGAGCTTATGGTCCCTATATTTTGTGATAATGGTGACAAGATTGAGATTGACACAAGAACACTTGAATATAAAAATCGCGTTAAATAAAGATTTTAATTTGTCCCGCCAACTACGATATTATCAATTTTTAAAGTAGGCTGCCCAACGCCGACAGGAACACTTTGACCATCCTTGCCACAGGTACCCACACCCGAATCAAGACTCAGGTCATTGCCTATCATACTAACTTGCTTTAGGATGTCTGGACCATTTCCAATAATCGTAGCTCCCTTTACTGGGTGGCTAATACGACCATCTTTAATTAAATAAGCCTCAGAGGCTGAAAAAACAAATTTACCACTTGTGATATCAACTTGCCCACCTCCAAAATTATTGGCGTACAAACCATTTTTTACTGACTTTATAATCTCTTCTTTCGTATGGTTTCCATTAAGCATATATGTATTTGTCATTCTAGGCATAGGGAGGTGAGCATATGACTCTCTTCTTCCATTGCCTGTGACTTCCATGTTCATTAATTTTGCATTCTGCGCATCTTGGATATATCCAACTAACTTTCCATCCTCAATGAGTGTTGTATTTTTTGTGGCATTACCCTCATCATCGACATTTAATGATCCTCGTCGGTCATCAATGGTCCCATCATCAACAATATGAATCCCTTTGGCAGCAACTTGTTGCCCCATTTTATTACTAAATGCGGAGGTACCTTTTCGATTAAAGTCCCCCTCTAACCCATGTCCAATTGCTTCATGGAGCAGTATTCCCGGCCACCCTGAACCTAATACAACAGTCATCGAGCCTGCAGGAGAGGCGTCAGCCTCTAAATTTATGAGCGCACTATCTACAGCCTCTTTCGTATACTTGGATAATATTTCATCATCAAAATAATTAAGATTATATCTTCCACCTCCACCTGAGGAGCCTTGTTCTCGCTTTCCTTTTGATTCAACAATAACGGAAACCGATAAACGAACTAAAGGCCTGACATCTTCGACTAGATGGCCAAAATGATTTTGAATTAAAATAACATCGTAACTACAAGCAAGTGAGGCGGATACTTTTGAAACTAAGGGGCTTAGAGTTTTTGCAAGCTTATCAATTTTTTCTAAAATTATTATTTTTTCATTATTTTCGATGCTTTGTGTCGGGTCTTCATTGATATATTTTTGTGAAGGAGTGTTATCTTTTGGCAGTTGGTAAATAGCCTTCTTACCTTGTCTGACCATTGAATTTATAGCATTTACAGCAGATTTTAATGCAGAATTTGAAATATCGTCAGAGTAGGTGAAAGCGGTTTTTTCGCCTGAAATTGATCTCACACCCACCCCCTGATCAATTGAATAACTTCCATTTTTTACCACACCATCCTCTAGTGACCAAAATTCATTTTTGCTATATTGGAAATAAATATCTGCATAATCAACAGAATTATTTTTTATATCGTCTAGATATTTAATGATTTTTTGATGACTAAGGTCACTTTTATTAATAATAAATTTGTTTGAAAATTGAAAGTCTTGCATATTATTTATAGTCTTATTTNAATAGCTCTTGCGTTGGGTTGATGATTTGCTCGTCTATCTGATCAGTAATTCCCTCACCGACATTTTTCAATGTATCTCTATCAATTGTCGTCTCTTGAGGATCAGCCCATGAACCGGTTAACCTATACTGATCTGTAAGGACCTCATTCAAAGGATCATTTAGAAGTTTCTGAAATACAAAAGCTGCTGCTCCAACAATTGGCCCTCCTGCGAGTGCTGCAATAGACATTGTATCTGTGACATTAGGTGTGATGGTAACAACCAAGTCTTGTGTTTCATCTTTGATATTGACATCACCCTCAATAAAGATATCAGCAGCGGGTCCTTTAATTTCAAAATTATCTGAATGTATATTGCTATTTTCAAGTTCAGCTAGACCATCAATTGAATCAAAAGCAAATCCATCCGCAAATATGTCACTAAAATCTAAAGTAAGTCGACTGGGAAGTGATTGAAGTGATAGTAAGCCAAAGAGCCTTCCCATCGCCCCTGGTTGCGCTTCGAGTATGACACCTTTATCAATATTAATTGAAACAGAGCCTGAAGCCTTTTCTTTATCGAACTTCCAAGGACTTTTTGGCCACGAAAGCTTTCCATTTAATTGACCTGTGCCACCCGTCATGAGCTTATCAAGGTTAAATTCCTCAAGTGTTTTATCTAGATCTGTTATTTTCCAATCAAAATCAATTTCTGTATCTGGCTTTGGAGCTTCATCGTGCCATATCCCTGTGACTTTTAAAGCATAGTCTGGGTTGAGGAATTTAAATAGATCGATAAACCATTTGTTATTACTTTTACTTGCTTGGAAAGTTAAATTCCCATTCAAATCATTATCAAAATATTTTGATTGCAATAAAAACTCCTGAATTTTTAAATCAATTTTAGGGGGATCTTTTATGATAGGATCCTCAGATTCGTATGCCCCATCCCATTCTTCAATTGAATCATCAGATCCAATCAGATGTAATTCTTCAAACCTTGCCTTAATTAAATTTTTCTCAGGATTCCAAAGTATGTTTCCCATGGCACCTTTTCCATCTAGCTGAACAATAAACCCTGAATCCTCAGGTCTCAACTTTAATTTAAAGTTATTAAAAACATAGCCATAAGCATCGAGTTCATTAATATTTAGAACCGCTTCGATAGTCATAGATTTTGATTGAGAGCTTTCTACCTCCGAGGCTTCGGAGTTATTATCTGGAATTAAGGCTACTAATTCTTCGAGATCAACCTCATTAAGATTTGCTATAAAAACAATACCCGACTCAGGAATTTGTGCTTTTTTGTCTGAATTGACTTCAATAAGACCATTAGTAAGGGACGGATCTCCATTTTCATCATTAGCACTATTAATTATGCCTTTTACATGATCTCCTAAGGCAATATTGATCACATCTGAATCTTCTCCGGTAGACCTTTTAATAATAGTGAGTTTGAGTGCAGTGTCTTCAGATTTATTTTTTGCTTTATCGAGAAAAGACAAATTTTTAATTTGGATGCCCAAAAGGTCACTGGTAATTTTAAATTCACTTTTATTCTCACCCAGGGTAATCAATCCGTCCCACTCAGCTTGCCCGCTGATGTTTTTAAGCCAATTCTCTCCTAGAAGTTCTTTTACCATATTCTCACCAATGATACCTTTCAGGTCGATAATGGTTGCTCCATCAGCATTTTTAAGTTTCAAATTTAATGCTTCCCCGAAAAGTTTGCCATCTAAATTAGTAATTTTTACGTCATCATTATTAAACTCAAGCACTCCCCTTAAGTCTGATATAGGTGGTATTTCAAGTTGTGGATTTTCAAGAGTGCTCCCAAGAAACTCATAAGTGCCTTTAAATGGAATATTATCAAGATCATCAAAACCAACATTAAGGACAAGTTTTAACTCACCATCTCCTTTGCCTTCCATGTCATCTGACATACCTTTCATGGCCTCTTTTATGGGGCTATTATTAACGGCATAAATAATATTTTCTGCAGAACTATCAAGAATTGTATCGATATTTAAAACAACNTCATCGGCTGTAAATGGCGTTATGGCACCATTGAAAATTTTAATCTGACTTTTATCTAANTCACCTTTTTGACTAGTAATAAATACATCACCTCCATTTACATTTACCTCTGCATCAAACTTTTCCACTTCTGGCCAATTATCTCCATATTCTATAAAGCTGTTTTTGACTGAGGAGCGAACTCTGAAGTAGCCTTTGCTTAAGTCAGGTTCGTTATTTTCATCAATAAATGGGAAATCTTTTACCTCCCCCTTCATCTGTATATTGGTATTTTCAGCAGTTCCCTCCAATAGTGAAGTATCCAGCCATCCCAGTCCATCTTTACCAATTTGTTTGGGGTAGTAAACTTTGAATTTTGGAATATTTAAAATAGGACTGTCAATGTTAATATCTACATAAAGGTTATCTAAACTTTCATATTTAACGGTGCCATTAAATATGGCCTCCATGTAATCGTCTTTAATTGTTACTTCATTAAATGAATATTTCTGATTATTCCAATTGACTGATCCTGAAAATTGGTTCAATTGAAGAGGCGCCCTAAAGACATCTTTCTTAGTTATTTTTACGTCCCTAGAAACAGATCTGATAATGCCTTTTTCATTTTCAATATTCACTTCACCAGTTATATTTTTTAGTCCAGGGAAACTTTCAAATTCATTAATTTCAAGTTCAAGAAATTTTGCTTTGAGTTTTAAGTTGGGCTCTTCTTCATCCCCTGTTCTATCCCATTTTAATTTTAAATCATCTATCTCCCCCCTAGCTTGGAGCTCATTGATTATTACATTCACTCTATGATCTTCTGGTAAAAATTGATTTGATATCTCCTTTACCGATCCTAAGTCGAATCTATCAACAACCAATGTGGCTTTATTAATTTGGTTTGTTTCAAAATTGTATTTAATTGATGCAGCTGAATCTTCAAATTGAAGTTTGCTGTTGGTAGTTAGAAATAGATTATCTAAAATTATGTTGATATCATCATTAACTAACTTATATTCAAATTCACCACTGATATCCTTAAAAACCAAACCTTGTTTAGGGTTATCAATTGTATTGGCATTAAGGTTTTGAACAGAAAAAGAGCTTCCTCCTTCCTTTAATCTTCCATTTTCAAATTCAATATTGATAGATAATGATCCGGTTCCATCTTTAATCGTTAATGGATAATCAATCCATGGTGAGAAGGCATATAAATTCAAAGCATCAAATTTAAATGAGAGCGCACCATCGGCTTTTAGGAGCTCATTAATAGAGTCCGCATCAAAATGACCGCTTAATGAGATTTTTTCTTTTGTGCCTGCAGATGAAAAGAAGTCGAGGTAAAATAAGTGACGATCAAGATAACTTAAAATATCTGAGGTGCTGTAGGAAAGATTTATATCATTTAAAACAAGAGGTGGGCTGTTTGCTCTCGTTTTATCAATCCAAATAATTTTGGCATTGATCATTTGTACTTCATCTTGATTTAGAAGCCAATTTATAAGTTTTCCATCAAACTCATTATTTGAATTAGGTTCGTATGAAACCTTCCATCCACCAATTAGATAATCTGTTTCACTATTTTTCTGAATCTCAACAGCTAAATCATAAAGAGTAACCTGATCTAAAACCAATTCAAATTTTAATAAGGACATCCAAGATATATCCACCTCAAATTTTTCAAATGTGAAGGCCTTTTCTGATGAGTCGGCATAAATTGAGAAATCTTTGATAATAAATCGAGGGTTAGTGATATTCCAACTAGCATCAAAGGTTTCAATGGTTACCTTTTTATTAGTTGCTTTTGAGATTTCCTTAACGAGTTCATTCTTGTAATAGTCGAGGTTAGTTTGAACAAAAAAATAAAACGCAAGATATCCAATAATAAAAAGACTGATGATTAATGCTAATAGTCCCAACAATATTTTTTTGATGAGCTTGAAATGAACTGTTTTCATGTAGATTAATTTAAATTTTATTCTACATTCTAATGCTTTTAGAGGGGTTGTCTATAATTTTTCGCTGAGTTGATCTAGGATTTTTGGATTTTCTAGCGTCGAGATATCAGCAGATATTTTTTCACCCTTAGCAATGTTTCTTAGTAGGCGTCGCATGATTTTTCCAGAACGTGTTTTAGGGAGGTTGTCACCAAACCTTATCTCCTCTGGTTTAGCTATAGGGCCAATTTCTTTTGCAACCCAATTTCGTAATTCATTTACAATCGAGATATAATTTTGTTTGGATGGGCGATCACCTTTTAAAACAACAAAAGCAACTATCGATTCACCTTTAAGTTCACAAGGTCTTCCAACTACAGCAGCTTCGGTTACTATTTCATTTGAAACAAGTGCTGATTCAATTTCCATTGTGCCCAAACGATGACCAGATACATTAAGGACATCATCAATTCGACCCATAATGGTAAAGTATCCACTTTTCTCGTCTCTTACGGCACCATCGCCAGCTAGATAATGTTTACCCCCGAGCTCCTTAGGAAAGTAGCTTTTTTTAAATCGATCTGGGTCCCCCCATATATTTCTTATCATTGATGGCCATGGTTTTTTTATTACCAATAGCCCACCGTTACCCCATTTTAAATCACCACCATTTTCGTCAACAACATCGATATCTATTCCTGGGAATGGGAGTGTGCAGGACCCTGGTATTAAAGGTGTGGCTCCAGGGAGAGGTGTAATTACATGGCCTCCTGTTTCGGTTTGCCAAAATGTATCCACGATAGGACATAGGTTATTTCCCACATTTTCGTAGTACCACATCCAAGCTTCAGGGTTGATTGGCTCACCAACCGTCCCTAATATTCTTAAAGAACCAAGATTGAAGTTGGTAGGATGTGTTTCCTTATTTATATCAGATGCTTTTGTTAGGGCTCTTATTGCAGTTGGCGCAGTATAGAAAACGCTGACCTTATGTTTTTCAATAAGCTGCCAAAACCGACTTGCATCTGGGTAAGTCGGTATACCCTCAAAAATAACTTGTGTCACCCCCATCGCAGTTGGTCCATAAGCAACGTAAGTATGCCCAGTGATCCATCCAACATCTGCGGTGCACCAATAAATATCGTTATCCTGAAGATCAAATGTAAGACGACATGTATTAATCGCGTGAAGCAAAAATCCTGCCGTTGAATGTTGGACTCCTTTTGGTTTTCCTGTTGATCCAGAGGTATATAAGATAAAGAGTGGATGCTCTGCAGGCACTGATACAGGTGAACATTCAGTTGATTGATTCCTAATCAAATCATCCCACATGATATCTCTATCGTTTTTAGAGAAGGGTTCNTTAGTCCTGTTAAATACAATGACTTTTTCAATCGATTCACAATCTCCCATCTCAATTGCATCATCAATNGCTGATTTCAAAGGAATTACTTTACCTCCTCGAAATTGACCATCTGAGGTTATTACAAGCTTTGCGGTGGTATCCGATATTCTTTCTTGTAGGCTCTTCGCTGAAAAACCTCCAAATACTACCGAATGTGTTAGACCTAATCTAGCGCAAGCTTGCATAGCTACAATGGCCTCAATGCCCATTGGTAAATAGATAATTACTCTATCGCCAATATTTAGATTAAGTGTCTTTAAGCCATTTGAGAATTGGCACACTCTTTCATAAAGTTCTTGGTAAGTAACTTTTGTGACGTTTCCATCATCCGCCTCAAAAATAATTGCAGTCTTGTTTGGCTGGGTATCAACATGTCTATCTAAGCAATTATAAGATGCATTTAATTTACCATCATCAAACCACTTATAAAAAGGGGGAGTTGAATCATCTAATATTTTGGTAAAAGGTTTATCCCAAATTAGAAGATCATTGGCAAGTTTGCCCCATGTCCCTTCGTAATCAGACTTATAGCTCTCACATAATTTTTGGTATTGAGCTAAGTCTTTCACTCTTGAATTTTTTGATAATTGCTTGTTAGGATGAAAGATTCGATCTTCTGTATGAATTGATTCTATAGACATTTAAGCTTGAGGGTTTAACTGAGTAAACATTCTCTCCGTGATTAAAAATATTAAGAACTTTAATAATCTAACATAATTAAATTCGAATTCAACTCTTATAACTCATATATATGATTAATTTTCCAATTTAATCAATTTTAAAAACTCATGAATAAACCCTTGTAACAGAATCGATTCCTATGTAAAGATTAATGAAATTTAATTCAAAGAAAAGATTATATGGGATTGAGATATAGATTTAACCTCCTGCTTACATTAATTATGTTGGTTTTTATCGTAACGCTGATGTTTGTCATGATGACATCATCTAAAAACTCTATCCTTGAAGGCGTTGAATCAGCCCATAAGGTTACAATGCAGTTATTAGATACAGTGATTGTCAGCTCTGCTCAAAATCCAAACTGGGAAACAACGAATAATGTTATGGCTCAATTCCTAGTTCAGCTGGGTTATGTAAGAAGTAATGATATATATCTTTATGATGTCGAAAATAATCTTGTTTATAAAACGCCTCAGTCAACATACCGATTAGATGTTCATCCACCGGAATGGTTTTCAAACTTCCTTGCACCTAAAAAAATGGTAGTAACGAGGGATATTCGATCGGGAAGATTGATTGTTTCATCAAACCCCTCTGGGGCAATTAGGGAAGCATGGGTTCAAATCAAATCTATTTTTTTTACCGCTATGCTGTTATTTGTTTTTATCAACTTTATTGCATATAAAGCACTTGGTGGATGGCTACGTCCTATAAAACCAATGATAAAAGCCATTGAAAAAATGGGTAAAGGTGATTTAGGGTCAAGGATTCCTAATTTTAATGTCCCAGAGTTTTCCGCGATAGCTAATAACTTTAATATGATGGGCGACTCGCTAGAAAATCAAATTCTTGAAAATGAGCGACTTGCAATGATTGCAGAACAAACTGCTGATGCAGTAATGATTCATGATGAGAAACTTAAAATAACTTTTTGGAATAAATCAGCAGAGAGAATTTTTAAATATAAGAAAAAGGATATTTTAGGAAAATCTGCCAAAGTAATTGTCCCAGAATTTTTATTAGAGGAATTCAACAAAAATTTAAAAAAATTAAAAAGTAAAAATTTCATTCAAAACTTTGAGTCGAAAAGGCAAACGAAGACTGGTAAATTAGTTGATGTTTCAATATCCGCTTCATTGCTAATGGATCCTACAACAAAAAAAGTTATAGGTGACATTGTGAGCATGAGGGACATTTCTGAAAAAATTGTGGCAAAAAAATCTAAAGAGGAGCTTCAGAAAAATAGGGAGTTAACCTCGATTATCCAGGAACATGTAGAAGACGAAAGAAAGAGCCTTGCTAGAGAGCTGCATGATGAACTAGGACAGTATGTATCAGCTATTAAAATTTTTTCACAAAACATTCTAAATCGCTCTAAGGGTAAGGATGAAGCAATCGAAACAAGTGCCTCATCAGTTACATCTGCTGCTAATCAAATTTATGACGGTATGCATAATATCATTAGGCAACTTAGACCAGGTTCTTTAGATAATTTAGGGCTTAGCGAAACAATTAAAGATGAAATGAATAAGTGGCAATCTCAACACCCTTCTCTTAAAGTAAATTTAATAATTAAAGGTAAAATTGATTTNTTAGGCGAGGTCGTAAATATCAANGTTTATCGAATCATTCAAGAAGCAATGAATAATGTTGTCAAACATGCCTNAGGCTTCAACTATAAAAATATCTTTACTAAAAACAAAAGATAGCCTTAAAATTGAATGTATTGATGACGGNAAAGGTTTTGATCTTAAAATCTTAAAAAAAACCAAACAATTTGGATTGATGGGAATTAAAGAAAGAACGCAGTCCTTGAATGGTAATTTTGACATTAAATCTAGCGCAAATAATGGCACCCACATAACAATAGTCATTCCAACTAAATAGAAAAAGGAAAAGCAATGAGTGATATTAAAATATTATTGGTTGATGACCATGCGGTTGTCAGAATGGGTTTTAAGATGCTTATCGAAGCAGAACCTGATATGACTGTGATAGCAGAGGCAGAGTCAGGTGAACTTGGAATTAAAGCTTTTAAGGAGCATAAACCAGATATTGTTATTATGGATATAACAATGCCAGGAATCGGAGGTATTGAGGCTATTGACCGCATTTGCGCTCATGATAAATCGGCAAAAATATTAGTGCTCTCAGCTCATGAGGANTCAGTCCATCCAACCAGAGTATTAGCGGCAGGGGCATNGGGTTATGTTACAAAAAGGAGCGCGGCTGAAGAATTAATTAAAGCCATCAGAACAATCAAGANAGGTAAAAAGTTCCTAGAACCTATTATTGCCCAGCAAATGGCGATTACGCAGTTATCTGGTGAANATAACCCTGTAGAAGTTCTATCAGATAGAGAGTTTGAGGTTTTTATGTCGCTTGCNAAAGGGAAAAGCACGAATGAAATTGCNGATACNATGTGCTTAAGTCCCAGGACAGTGGGGACTCACCTATACAATATAAAGCAAAAACTAAACGCAAATAATTCGGCAGAAATTGCTCTCATTGCTATTAGGNGTGGTTTGCTTGAACCATAAGTTATTTTTTTGAAACAAAAATACCTGAAGTGATAATAAGTAAAATACCTACAAAACTGAATGCATCAAGTGTTTCTGAAAAAACAATCAAACCTAAAAGAGTCGAAAAAAAGATCGTTAAGTAAGATAACCCTGCATTCTTCAATGTATTACCTACCCTGTAAGCTTTTGTTAAGGCTAGCTGAGCAATTGTGGCTGACAAACCAAGTCCTAAAAGTAACCACCAATGCTCAAAAATTTCTGAATTAATATTTTCAAATAACATTAGAAATCCTGCGCCAAATGAAGATAGAAAGGTGAAGTAAAAAACAACTCGGGTATCAGGTTCGTTTACTTGTCCGAGTTGAGCCATAAACAAATAAGCAAGGCCAGCACCTAATCCAGATAACAGACCAATAAAGCCCGCATACGCATCGCTTCCAACTAGAACCGGTTTTAATACTAAGAAAGCTCCAAAAAAGCCAATCAGTAATAAATAGCATACATAAAAACTTGGCTTCTTATGCAGGAAAAA
>JGI26246J51724_1001241_pt1 | contig 11761 bp, 11 predicted proteins | sample SaaInlLV_10m_DNA_FD_51724 | JGI IMG/M metagenome (IMG submission 51724) | reverse complement strand
ATACAAACCTTTAAGGAGTGTGGTGCCGATATTTTGACGGTTCATGCCGAAGCCTGTACGCACTTGCACCGAACTATTCAAGAGATTCACAATGCCGGGATGAAGGCAGGCGTTGCCCTGAATCCGCATACCCCCGTTAGTGTGTTGGAGGACATCATTCAAGACCTAGACGAAGTCCTTTTGATGAGTGTGAATCCAGGATTTGGCGGTCAAAAATTTATAGAAAACACAATAAAGAAAACAGCCCAAGCGCGTGAATTGATTGACCGCACGGGTTCTAAAGCACTCATTGAAATTGACGGTGGCGTGAATTTAGAGACGGGTGCGAGACTTTTAGCTGCGGGTGCCGACGCCTTAGTGGCCGGTTCTTTTGTCTTTAAAAGCGATGATCCTCTTGCAACGATTGCAGCCTTAAAAGCGCTCTAGCGTCTGAATTCCGCCGTCTGTTCGTAAACAGACTGTAAGATTTCTTGCTCTACTTCATCCACTGCTAATCCGCGGCGCTGCATCATTCTATTTGCCGTGTCTAAAGCTTTATCGAGCTTGTATTCCATCGTGCCCTGCGGACCACCCCAGGAGAAAGAAGCAATAAAGTTTCTAGGAAACCCTGCACCATATACATTGGCGCTAACTCCAACCACCGTGCCGGTATTGAACATGGTATTGATCCCTGATTTACTATGGTCGCCCATAATCAGACCACAAAACTGCTGACCGGTTTTAGCGAAACGCTTGCTTACGTAGCTCCATACTTTAACCTCGTCGTAATTGTTCTTCAAGTTAGAGTTGTTCGTATCCGCGCCTATATTACACCATTCGCCCAAGGCGCTGTTGCCTAAAAAGCCGTCATGGCCTTTATTGCTGTACCCTAAGATCACACTATTATTAACCTCACCGCCTACTTTACAATGCGGCCCTAATGTTGTTGCACCATAGATTTTAGTGCCCAATTTTAAAGCGCTGTGTGCACCCAAAGCTAGGCCGCCCCGAACCACACAACCTTCCATGATTTCAGCGTTTTTAGCGAGGTAGATGGGACCTGTTGTGGTATTTAAAATACTCGCCGTGGCCTTAGCTCCTTCTTCTAAAAAGATTCGATCGCCGATCACGGTGCAGGTTGGATCTACCGGAGCACTCTTGCGCCCGGTAGTAAGCAAGTCGAAATCGGCCTCCAATTCAGCTGCATTCAAACCCCATATGTCCCATGGACGCGCAACCACATTTAAAGGCCCTTCAAAACACGTGCTTCCAGCAGTATCTGATGGCTTCTCTCCTTTCCATGCAACGACTAGTTCTCCTTTACAAAGGCTTTGTCCGCTCATTAAAGCAGCCGCCGCCGCAAGGAATTCATCCGTCGGACAAACGCCGCCGTCCACGCATACTGTCGCATCAGCGATGCTCGGAAATTTACGCTGTAAATAATCCTGAGTTTCATTACCGACCTCGTGCCCGCGCTTGGTGTACTTTTCCGCAATACTTAAAATCCCACAACGCAGCGCGGAAACCGGGCGTGTAAAGGTTAAGGGAAGCAGGTGATTGCGGTTGGAAGAATCGACTAATTGTATACGCATCTTAGGAAATGACTTTGGTTTCGGAAAGTTAGGGCAAAAAAAAGACCCGCTGTAAAGCGAGTCTTGTATTTTATAAAGCCTAAGCTTAACTTTTCTTTCCGTAACGGCTGCGGAATTTGTCTACGCGACCCGCTGTATCTACCAACTTCACTTTACCAGTGTAGTATGGGTGCGAATAGCTAGAAATTTCCATTTTGATTAATGGATATTCTACGCCTTCCACTTCGATGGTGTCCTTTGCATCTGCACAAGACTTAGTAATGAACTGATCGCCAGTACCCATGTCTTTGAAGACACACAAGCGATAGTTTTCTGGATGAATACCGTTTTTCATTTTCTTTTTTTTATTTACTAGCCTGAGTTTTGGCCCAGACCCCTGTTTCTTAATTGGACGGCAAATATATGGTAAATGTTCATAACCACTTCATTGCGAGTGCAAAAATACTAGAGTAGCTTCGTAGAAATGAAAAAGGTCCAATTATTTTTACTTCTCCTCACCATTGCCGCGCTTTCAAGCTGCCGCAATACTATTGATTTTCAAGGGAGTAACATTGAATTGGGCTTCTCGCAAGATACCCTTTACCTCGATACCGTTTTCACTGGACTGGGCAGTTCAACGCGCATTTTAAAGGTGTACAATACCTCTGCAGAAAACATGACTGTGGATAGAATCCGTCTCGCGCGCGGAGAGGGCAGTTATTACCGCATGAATGTAGATGGGTTGAGCGGCAAGTCTTTAGAGAATCTCGAGATCTTAGCTGGGGATTCTGCCTATGTTTTTATTGAAATTTCACCTGATGCACAAGGTGCTACAGAAATGATCTATACCGATAGCATTTGGTTCGAAAACGGCGCAATTAAGCAACACGTAAATCTAATCACGGCTGTATGGGACGCTTATTACCATTTCCCCGACCGTGTGCTCACTATCGCACAACCCGAGCCGTATCCAGACATTAAAATCCCGTATACCATTCTACCTTGTAATGCCGTATGGAATAATGACAAACCCCATGTCATTTACGGTTATGCCGTCGTCGACAGCGCTTGTTTGCTGACTATTAATGAGGGCACACAAATCCACATTCATAAAGGTGGTGGCCTCTGGGCATACCGCGACAGCCGATTAGTTGTAAACGGTGGAGGTATCGATGCGAACCACATGAACCAGCCCGTCGTTTTCCAAGGGGACCGATTAGAACCTGGTTACGAATGGGTACCCGGCCAATGGGGCGGAGTTTTAGGCGGACTCTTCCTAATGCGTTCGAACCAAAACCACGAAATAAAAAACACCATCATAAAGAATGCAACTACGGGCATTCGTCTAGATAGCGCAGCTACGCTTAATGCAGAGCAGCTCATCATCACACACAGCTCCCGCGTCAATCTTTATGGGGGATTCGGAGATGCTACATTGACTAATTTCATCAGCGGTCCAGCAGGCGTTTATGGCCTTTACGGTCTTGGTGGCAATTACGAAGCACGAAATAGTACGTTTTTGAACACTTGGAGTTATTCTTCCCGAGGCGGCACGGCCGTGGGCTTAAGTAACTTTTTCGAAGACGGTAGTGGCACGCGCTATACGCGTCCAATCAGCGCTTCATTTTATGAGTGTATTGTCGACGGTTCACTAGATAATGAGGTGAGTCTTGCCATCGACAATGGGGAAGATTTTGATGTTACGTTTGAAAAATCGGCACTGACCATCGATCCCAATCCGGAAGGGGAACATTATGCCTTGACAGACGTCGACATGTTTGTGGGGAGCGATTTATTCTACAATCAAAACTGGGGCTACGAACCTGGACCTCTTCTGCCCAATTCTGGATTTTCTTACCTGCCCGACAGTGTAAATGCGTTGATTAATGCCGTATTACGTGATCCAGCCGGTCCGCAATACGATATACACGGCACTTTCCGAAACAACTACATAACCTTAGGCGCTACGGAGCCTTTATAGCTTTAGAGACTGGCAAGGAATGCCATAGTGTTCACGCCGTCGGCGTACTCCCAAAGCGCGGGTTTCTGTGCTTTCCCAAAAGGAATATGGCCGTGGCCAACCACGCACTGGATTTTCTCACCCCAACCGGCAATCTTATCTGCGGCGCCGGCTTCATCTTCGTAACGACTGATGTGAAGAATACCTACGGGAGTATGCAGTTCCTCGTTCTCACGAACGATCACAAAGCCATTTTCCAAGAAATCGTCTTGATTCAGTAAGAAAAGGGCACGATAGTATTCGTAGTTATTCCCGTATTTGTTGTTGTTGACAATGCCGTTCCAGTCAACGATGTTTGCAAAGATGCGTTGTACATCGAATGCTTCCGGGACCATGATGTGGCCTACATTCCTACACCCCATTCCAAAGTATCGGAAGATATCTTCTCCTAGCGCGACCAATTCTTCATCGGATTCGCTCCCATCGAGCAATGCGATAGAGGTTCTGTTTTTACGAATGATATTAGGGTACTTCCCAAAGTAATATTCAAAGTACCGCGCGGTATTGTCACTGCCTGTGGCGATGACAGCCTCCATATCGTTTAATCGGTCAACAAATACCCAGTCGCCTTCAAACAGCGGGTCGTGACGCAGTAAAACCTTTACCAAAACAGGAATCAGGTAATCGTCGTCGCTGCTGCGTTTAACCAACGCATAGTGACCGGATAAAAACACGGCCAAAAAATCATGCAATCCAACCAACGGAATATTACCCGCCATCACGATACCTACACGCGTTCTATTGACCTCACGTGAACCACCTTCGCGCTCACGCCAATCCTGCAAGGCATCGCGGGACAATGCTTGCCCCCATGCTGCAAGCGCATGACGCTGATTTTCTTCAATAAACCAGCCGTTGCTTCGGTGCGACTGAACAATGGCGGCTTCGAGCTCCTCAGCGATATCCGCATGTCCACCAGATATGGGCGTACCCTCGGAAAATTCCCTTAAGAATTGGCCCAAGTTCGAAACTGCTTGAATCCTATGGTCTGAGAAAAACATTGGCGCTACCTTTGTGTTAGATTTGCAAAGCTAAAACACTACGCGTAGAAATGGCCATTAAAATCACAGACGAATGTATCAACTGCGGCGCATGCGAGCCGGAGTGCCCAAATAATGCTATTTATGAAGGTGCCATGGAGTGGCGATTCAACGAGGGGACTGACCTGAGCGGAAAAATTGTTACGCCAAACGGCAACGAATACGATGCAGATGAAGCACAAGAACCGGTTGATTACGACGTTTATTACATTGTAACGGACAAATGCACGGAATGTATCGGCTTCCATGAAGAGCCACAATGTGCCGAAGTTTGTCCCGTAGACTGCTGTGTACCGGATGAAGACCATGAAGAAACCGACGACCAACTTATGGCAAAGAAAACCTTCATGCACTTGGATGAGTAATCCCATGCGCTATTGGTTGTCCATTTTCTTATTGAGCAGCATTGTGGGAGGCGCTCAAGTCACAGAAGCCCGTCTGGCTGCGCTTGGTCAATCCTATTTACTTCCTGAAAATGAACCCTTCCGCGATTCGCTTGCGGAAATCTTCGCCGACAGCCTTTGGGATTTTATAAGTGTTTCTCAGAATTACGGCGCAACCTTGAAAAGCGTTCGCAATCTAAGTGTTCAACTTCCTGAAGATCAAAAATTTGCACTTTATACTTGGGCCGTGCCAAAAGCGAGCGGCGAATTTTCCTTTCACGGCTTCCTTTGGAGCCCCGATTGGAAGGACAACCCTAGGCTCGTATTNAAAGACGTCGGAACAGCAGATGCACCATACCGATGGCTCAAGGGCGGCGAATTCGTAGGAGGTATTTGTTACGATATTCGAACCACACGCTACCGCGGCGAAAAACATTATACCCTGCTTACCTTTCGACCGGGCCGCACGGTAAACACAAAATTTATTGATGCGATTGAATTGGGCAGTAAGAGCGCTAAGGTGCACTTTGGCTCGCGAATTTTCAACATACGCTACAACGGCGATGAGCGCTACCAGCGCAGGCCCTACCGTATTCAATTCCGTTACAACAGCTCGCTGACCGCGGCCGTGCGTTGGGATAAAAAGCACCGTGGTTTCATCTGCGATCACCTCGCGCCTTCGCAAGAAGGTTTAGAAGAACGCTGGTTTGCCTACGGCCCTGACTTNTCGTACGATCGCATCTACTGGTCTAATGGCAAGTGGCAATTGGACGAAGCCTATCCACTGGTCCAAAACTTAGAGGTGGCACCTACCAATAACAATGTGCCAACCACACTGGACCCCAGAAAATAAAGCATACAAAAAAGCCCCGCGTTGCGGGGCTTTTTTATATCTAGTCTGCACCGCGCGCTGCGCGGCCGAGTGTGTACGTTTAATGATTTAACATCACAGGCATAACGAGCATGAGTAAGTCTTCACCATCGTCCATGCCGTCTGCCGGTATTAAAAGGCCCGCACGGTTTGGCGCACTCATTTCCATGCGTACGTTATCACTACCAAGATTGCTTAACATCTCAAGCAAAAAGCGCGAATTAAAACCAATCTCCATATCATCGCCTTGGTAGTCGCAAGAAATGCGTTCGTGTGCTTTATTGCTAAAATCTAGATCTTCAGCACTTACTGAAATCTCTGCACCGGCCAGTTTCAAACGAATCTGATGCGTCGTTTTATTGGAGAAAATAGCGACACGTTTCACTGAAGAGGAGAATGCGCTGCGATCAATAAGCATCACATTTGGGTTCGACTGTGGAATAACCGCCTCATAGTTCGGGTATTTTCCATCGATCAAACGACAAACCAATACAACATTATCAAATGTAAAATGGGCGTTGGTATTGTTGTACACTACCTCTACTTCTGAACTGTCATAGCTCAAGGAACCGCGAAGCATGTTCAACGGCTTTTTAGGCATAATGAATTCAGCAGTATCCGCAGCGCCTAAATCCGTCCTGCGGTAACGCACCAACTTATGTGCATCCGTAGCGACGAAGGTCAGCGAATTAGATTCAAATTGGAAAAACACCCCGCTCATAACTGGACGAAGCTCATCGTTACCGGTAGCGAATAATGTTTTTGTAATTCCCGTCACCAATGCTTCTGCAGGCAAGGTCGCCTTTGAAGAATCTTCTAACTCTGGGAACTTAGGAAACTCTTCGCCGTCAATGTAAGCCAACGAATACTTCCCGTAATCTGAAGCGAGTTCAATGGAGTGCGCGCCTTCATCGAAAGTAAAGGTCAACGGCTGCTCNGGAAAGGTCTTTAAGGTATCTAAAAGCGTCTTGGCCGGNACGGCAGCNGTACCGTGGTCTTGGCTTTCTACTTCTAAATTAACGCTCATCATAGTCTCCAAATCTGAAGCGCTGACCGTCAACTCACCTTGCTTTAATTCAAACAAGAAATTGTCCAATATGGGTAAGGTATTGTTGCTCTGAATAATNCCTCCAATCAATTGGAGTTGCTTCAAGAGTTTCGAACTAGATACTATAAACTTCATACGCGTTGAATTTAATGCTCGTAAGACAAATATAATCGGGCAGGCGCCTTTGTAACGGCACGCGGCCCAATTTTCTTATACACAATTGTTAATAATCAAATGCGCTGTAGATCACTGTGCTTCAGTGAAATCCCAGCGTAATTTCAATAAGTTTCTCCAGCCATAGCGTTGTATTAATGCCATTCGTCCGTCCGGCAATTCAGCATAGAATCGATCCGGATCCCAAACGTGCACTGTACCGTCGGCCGACTGCTGTTGACCTTCTGGCTTTTTATAAAACGCGCGGGTGCGTAAGTGTTCTCCGTTGGTCGTAGTAACGAGGAGCTCGAACGCGGGTGTGGAGGCAAAGATACTGTCCTTCTTTTCCCATATGTTGTCAGACGCAATAATGGCGCCCTCGTACTTCAAGGTCTCAATGCTTTTGACCACCGTGAACAGTGCCAATGGATCGCTGACCGTTATAGGTTCGTGCGCTGCTCCCACCATGGACCAATGCTCTGGTGCGGTTGCCGGCTCAAGTAACGGGCCGGTTAAATCTGCTGGATTTTGACGCGTGATCATCCAACCACCGTTGGGGTCTTGGGGCAAGACCATTTCTACATTTTTAATGGCTTGGGGTGCCAATCCAAAAATGGTTCGATCGCGCCACATGGTAGACTCCGTAAAGAATCGGGTACTTAAATACCCGTTGAATCCTTGAATGTATACAGAGAAAGGAAGCTCTGCCCCTACCATTTTATAATAGGTGCCCAGCATGTCCGGCGTTTCCGTCCCAACGATGTAGCTCTTCACGCGTTGTTCACCAACAAACACCTCGATCCACTTTCCGTAGACCTCCATACGCTGTTCAATCTCAGGTACTGCACTTTCGGTAACAAAGTTTTTTAATCGGACCTCGCCAACTGTCTTTAGTAAGACCTCGATGGCGTCTTTTCTTACAGGATGTATGCCATCTACTACCCACCCGTTAGTGGTGCGTTCTAAAACTACTGAAGACGGCTTCTTATCGCGGATAATTACCTTGGTGATGCTTGCCGTATCCGGCACGGCAAAGTCGTACTGTGCCTTTAATGCCTCTAGGCCATTACTCTGATCCCCACCAGTGCAAGCGGTTACAATAACAGCAGTTAAAAACGAAAGACTAATCAGGTTATGAATGCGCATATTTTCTTCTGCGTAATAGGTTAAACAGCAATGCCGCGAGGAGCAAAAGCACCTCAGGTACTGCCACATTTAGAAGTTTCCATTTGCCCGCTTCAGCAACGAGTTTTTCGCCATCGAGTAGACGCAACTTAAAATCACGGGTACGGGTTTGCATCAAACCCTTATCGTCAAGCATGTAATCAACGACATTTAATACTAAATCATCATTGCCGTATTGTATGCCTGTGTATTGATCGTAACCCAATGGCAATGGTTGACCGCGCGGCAATTCAGGGTTGATTAAATTCACTTGATTGCGAATGAAATCACCGTCGCTGAATACAGCCATGGCGCTCGTGGGGCTTTCCTTTAATTGCGGCAAACCTTTGCCTGCAGCTTTCGGTGCAATGCGCTGGGCATAGGCACTGGTAAATTTTCCTTCCAACAGCACGCCCGTCACTAAATCGCGTTGCGTAAAGGCACGAGGATCGGGACGATTATACAATGCCTCTAAGCTTACCGTATGCGGCGCAGCAACCGATTTGGAATTTACTGATGTACGAAGCAAAATAGACGAACGAATGCCTGGATTTTCGAGGGTATCTAAGGTCGAAGCAAATTCACCTTTGACCGCATTCAAATTCTGAACAGAGGGATGATTTTGAGCCGCCAAAAGCGGGAAATATACCCAAGGCTGAATGCTCCTGCGATCGTTTACACCGCCGCAACGTACGTCTTGTATGACGTCGGCATTAATCCGAACACCGTATTTAAAAAGTAAGTCTACTATATTAAGATCATAGATAGCCGGGTAGGCCAAGAATTCGGGACCAAAACTTAAGCTGTCCATTTCGGCATGTACCCCATCAATAAACCACATGAGCTTTCCTCCGCCCATTACGTACTGATCCAGTAGGTATTTATCCAATTCCGAAAAAGCTTCCGTCGGCTTCGCCACAATAGCACATTTATACGTATTCAAGCGGCGAACCATATCCTGCAAGTCAGGGTCACCGTTCGGCAAAGCCTTGTAGGCTGCCATAGAAAACCGGTCTACCGTATAGTTTTCGCTCAACGCCAGTCCAATGCCAGCCGTTTCAACAGCACTCAACTCACCGTGTCCTGTAATCATCGCAACCTTTGGCTTGTCGGTAGTTAGAAGCGTATTTAGCGCTTTCGCAAGATTAAATTCCAATTGCTGAATACTAATATTGACCTGTTCCGCCGGTTCATAGACCATGACATCTTCTAGAAGTACAGCCGTTGCTTCGCGTTCTTGGTAGCTAAGTATGGCCCCTGGAAAAACGTTGAGTACACTCTGTCCGTCCTTATTTTGAACTTGTAACTGAACCGCATTGATGCCTTTGGTGCCCAATTGATTTTTGAATTCGTTCGCGTTATCTACCGTGTTTGGATTGATAAACTCGAAAAACACATTTCCGTTTCGCGCACTCCACTCCTCCAATTGGTGCTGTGTCTCGCGCTGTAACCGCTCAAATCCAGCAGGAAACTCTCCGGACAAAAAGACCTTCACAAGCAACGGTTCTTCCACTTGTTCGAGCAACGAGGCAGTTCCTTCACTCAAAGAAAAACGCTGCTCCTCGGTAAGGTCAAATCGGAATCGGACAGTAAACGTAAGCACAAGTAGGGCAACGGCCCCGACCATATATACAAATGCCTTACGCCACGGTGTCTTCAAATGCGGACGGCCTATGACGGCTACTGTAGCACCTATAAAGAGGAGTACCAAACTTATAAAATAGCCCAAATCTCTGGCATCAATAACCCCACGTGACATGGAACGGTAATGCTCGTTGATTCCAAAGTTCCGAACAGTCAGCTCCCAGCCGGAAAATTTATACAGATCGGCCAAGGCTTCGAATCCAAGATACAGCCCCATGTTAAACGCTACACCCAGCACGAAAGCCACCACATTATTTGTGGTAAGTGAACTGGCAAAAACGGCTACGGCTGTATACGCTGCGCCCAAGGCGATTAAACCTATGAAAGAGCCTATCGCGGCTCCCCAATCTAGATTCCCAACAGGAGAGCCTAAAACATGTACGCTCCATAGATAAACAAGCGTGGGTAAAACTGCTAAAAGCACAACCACTAAGGCTCCTAAAAATTTTGCCCAGACGAGCTGTACAATGGATATAGGTCGAACCACTAGCAGCTCCATCATCCCCGATTTAAGTTCATCGCTGAATATCCGCATGCCAATGGCTGGAATGAGAAAAAGGAATACCCAAGGCGCTAGGCCAAAGTAATTTTCTAAAGATGCATAGCCCCCATCCAGCACATTGAAAGGGCCATTAAACACCCACAGCATCAAACCGTTGATTAGCAAGTAGATGCCTATGATTAAGTACCCTAAGATGCCTGAGAAATAGACTTTGAGTTCTTTACGAAGTTGTGCAATCATTTGGTCATATCCTCTAGTGAGTTACAGGTCCAAGCCTGAGGCTTTCCTGAAAATAATGCTTTTGTCTTTGGCCATAAAACGCCGAAGGTAAGGCTCTTTCGGTAGGCATTTAAGTCGCTCTCACTGCCCCACCAACTGTACGTGAAGTAATGCTCCTGCGCAGCTAATAATTGGACGCGTTGGCAACCAGCAGACCCTAAGATTGCCGCTTTGTAGTCCTCAAAGAGTGCTTCAAACTTTTCGCCATCCTCTGAACCAGGCGTTATGGGCAATTGAACGATTCTAACGATCATATAAAATCCATTCTCACCCAATCGTGCACTTTCATGCCCAAGAGTTCATTCGATCCTTTTACATGCTCGCCACCACTCTTGCCTACAACGATGCATAAATGCTGGTGTTCATCCCAAACTGCGGCTAATTTTCCCGGGGGTACATCTCCTATTCGATCGTAAAATCGACCGATACTTCTATTTCGAGGGGTCTCAACGGACGGTTTTCTCCCCTTTAATTGCGAGTCGAACATGGCCTTCGTGATGTTCGTTATGCATGTTCCATAATGATCTACATACACTACGGACCCACGGATCGTTTGCTCTTCCACCATGGGCTCGTGCTCTTTAATGCGCTTAACACGCTGAACAACAGGACCAAGCAATTCTAATTTGCCCCCTTCCGCCAAATGGGCGGCCGCAGTGCTAAATAAGGCGAAAACATCATTCGGGTCGACGCCACGAATGTCCAATTGCCGGGCATCAGTAATCTTTGCATCCACCAACAAGCTGGGTAAGGTGCCATTATTTGCAGCGATAAAATATTGGCCGTTAGCTTTTATGCAAACGTAGCTCAAACCCTTTTGAGGACTGCTTCCTACGAAGACCACATGAATAGTGCCTGTAGGGTAAGCGTTGAATGCGCGCTTTAAAAGGAACGAAGCCTGCTGAATATTATGGGGTTCAACACCATGACTTATATCTACCCATTGCAACTCTTTGACACGACGAATAAAGTGCGCTTTTGCCTTCGCAAGCGTCGCGTCTTTATGTCCAAAATCTGTAGTTGCTGTAATGACCGCCATAGAAGGGCTAATGCCGCGTTGAGTATTGGTAAAAATGTAGTTACTTTGTCAAAAGTAAGGCAATTCCG
>JGI26246J51724_1001240_pt1 | contig 11762 bp, 10 predicted proteins | sample SaaInlLV_10m_DNA_FD_51724 | JGI IMG/M metagenome (IMG submission 51724) | reverse complement strand
TGTATGAACGCTTGGGTTTTAGTTCGATACAAGGCGCGATTATCGATAACGTGGGCTTCGTCCGACCAAGCCAACGCGCTCAGTTTTTGCGTATGCACCGGCATCGCGCTGCCATGATAGGTCCGGTACAGCAAAAATTGTCTTATTAGGTCGGCATCACCAGCGGCATAGCCTGACCGCAGTCCAGGCAGGTTTGAACGTTTTGATAAGCTATTAAAGGCAAGGCATTGCTTAAAGTCGGTATTGCCCATGGCGGCCGCGGCCTGCAAAAGACCCACCGGTGGCGCGGCTTCGTCGGCATAAATCTCGGAGTAGCATTCGTCAGCGATAAGGATCACGTCATGCTCTATCGCGGTGCGAATGAGGCTTTGCAGATCTTGCTCGGTCATCAAGGCGCCATGTGGATTGCCGGGATTACACAGGTACACCATTCCCACGCGGGCCCAGGTCTCGTCATCGATTTCGCTAAAATTGGGTTTAAAACCCTGGCTGGCAGGACAGTCGAGGTAATGGGGTGTGGTGCCTGCCAGCAGGGCAGCGCCTTCATAAATTTGGTAAAAGGGATTTGGCAGCAAGGTCAGCGGCTTTGTAAGGGGCCGACTCAAAGCCTGTGCGACGGCAAATAAGGCTTCACGGGTTCCGTTAACCGGCAATATCTGATGATCCGGGTCAGGATGAGCGGGTGAAAAACGGTTTTGGAGAAACCCCGCTATGGCCTGACGAAGTTGGTCCGTGCCTTTGGTTGGCGGATAGGTCTTTAAGCTTTGCTTTGCCATGTCGCCTTGTTTTAAAAACGCGATAATGAACTCAGGGGGTTCATGTTGTGGCTCACCCATAGCAAGAGAAATGAAGCGTTGGTCAGCGGGTTGCACCGACTTCAACAACTGGTTCAACCGATCGAAGGGGTAGGGATTTAATCGGGCTAAATTGGGGTTCATGCAGAAAACCTTTGAATGTGCTGGTCGAGTTCCGCTTGAATCGCCTTTGAGAGTTGGGCTTCAGCATCAGGGTCATTCATTGGCAACCCGTTTTTGTTCACAATATGGAAGACGTCCTCAACGCGCTCACCGAGGGTCGTGATTTTTGCGGCCTGAATCTGAATGTGGTGGGACTGAAAAACGCGGGCGAGCTTCGCCAGTAATCCAGGTCGATCTGCGGCAACGACTTCAAGCAGGGTGAAGGTTTCATTGGCGCGGGAGTCGATCGAAATTTGGGTTCGAGCGTTGAATTCTTTTAAAATTCTGGGCGTTCGTCGGGCGGAAACTTTAAAGTCATCGCCCGCCTTAATTGCCTGGTTAATCGTTTGGCGAACACGATTGAGTCTGTTTTCTCGGCTCTGCTGACTCAGCGGTTGGGTCTCGAGCACGTCAAAAGTGTAGTCTGTGCGACCTTTCGTGTTGCCTGGAATGCGCGCATCAACAATGTTCATACCGAGCTGATCAAAGGCAGACACAATGGCGAAAAATAGCGGTTGATCTGATGGCAGATGAATAAAAATATGGGTCACGCCGGAATCGGTTGTGAGCCGTGATTGGCTGTCTTCGATGAGAATGAGTGGTCCAGTTGCAGGATCATAAACATCGAGTGATTCGGTATGGTTAATGATGTTGAGCTCTGATTCGCGTAGGAAGTAGTCATCGTCTAACCCTTCCCATAGAGACCGCACACGCTCGAGCGCGATGCCCTTGGCTGTGAGCTTGGCGCTCGCGCGCAATTGCACTTGTGCTAAGTAGTCTTCTCGATCGATCATATTGTCAACGCCAAGTCGTAGGACTCGTTTCGTCTCGAGATAGAGTTGGCTCATCAAGGCGTCGCGCCAGCTATTCCAAAGCGTTGGGTTGGTGGCATTGATGTCCGCAACCGTCAGGGCGTAGAGGTAATCGAGTCTCACCTGGTCCCCCATTTGTTCCGCAAAGTCTCGGACCACATCCGGGTCGAAAATATCTTTGCGTTGGGCTGTCGTCGACATGAGAAGGTGGTTTTTGACCAGCCAGCAAACCAAATTGGTATCCCAAGTCCCCAATTGGTGGCGGGCGCAGAAGGCGCTGGCGATTTCAATACCCAGCTCGGAGTGATCGCCTCCTTTGCCTTTTGCAAGGTCGTGGAAAAAGCCAGCAATGTAGAGTAATTCGATTTTCGGTAAACGATGATGGATGTGCGCGGCGATCGGGAACTCTTGTTGCTGATTTTTGTAACGAAAGCGGCGCATGTTGCGAACGACCTGCAAGGTATGCGCATCAACCGTATAAATGTGAAATAAATCGAACTGCATTTGACCCACAACGCGTTCGAATTCGGGCAAGTAGGCCCCCAGAATACCATAGCGATTCATGCGCCTAAGTTGGGAAAAAAGATGGTGCTCGACTCGCAGCAGATTTAAAAACAAGGTTGTTGCGAGTTCGCTCTGTCTGAACGCATCATCGATTCGTGCGGCTGAGGTTTGGGCTTGCCTGATGGTGCTCGCTCGAATGCCTTTAAGCTCGGGTGTTTCGCCCAGAATGACGAACATCTCAAGTAGCGCCTCGGGGTTGCGCTCGAAAATATCGGGTTGGGTAACTTCCAAATAGTGGTTGTTGGTTTGAAATCGCTCGTTGATTTTAATGGGCTTGGCACGTCGGCCACCCTGAACGACTTGCTCATCGAAATCCTGCAGGATGATCTCATTGATGGTGCTCACAGACTTTGCAAATCGATAGTAGTCCTGCATGAATTGCTCAACCGCCAGTTGCGCGTCATCCCGATAGCCTAGTGCAAAGGCTACTTTTTTCTGATTGTCAAAAAACAACCGGTTTTCATCGCGCTCAAGGAGATCGTGCAGCACAAACCTGATCTTCCACAGGAATTCGCGGGCATCGAGGATTTTATTGGCTTCTTCCAGTTCCAAAAATTTTTCGTCAACTAAAGCGTTGAGCGCGCTGGTTTGATGGTGAAATTGTGCGATCCATAAGATCGTCTGGATATCGCGCAGTCCGCCGGGCGCCGTTTTTAAATTGGGCTCCAGGCTGTATTCGGTGTGGTTGGACTTGGCATGTCGGTCTTGCTGTTCGGCATATTTTGCTTGGAAGAAGCTTTTGGTTTTCCAACCGGTTTTGGATCGTAACTTTAAGCGCAACTGTTGCAGCAGGTAAGGCGCGCCACAGATTGCTCTTGCATCGAGTAAGGCGGTCATGATGGTTACATCGTGCGCAGCTTGGTGAAGAGACTCTTTAACAGAACGAACGCTGTGCCCAACTTCCAAACCAATATCCCAAAGTAGGGCAAGAAAGGATTGAATGTTCGAGCTATGGTGTTGCGCGTTGGCCCGTTCGATGAGGATCAGCAGGTCGATGTCGGAGTTGGGCAAGAGTTCACGACGGCCGTAACCGCCAACGGCAACCAAAGAAATCCGACTTTTTCTAAGGCTGGATAGATTTTCATCCCAACTGAATCGTTGCCAGCAAAGGCTCAGAATATGATCGATAAAGGCAGCCCTTGCGGTGATCAGCTGGGTAACGCTGGTCCCATTCGCAAAGTCGGTGTGCTGATGCGCTCGGAAATCAGCGAGTGCCGCTTTTAGCAGGGGTATTGGGGTCTTGCTCCCAGAAACCGCGTCAGTAAGTGCCGCAAGATCCGGGCTAACCAATTCGAGGGAGGTCATCATCGCACCGGTGGGTGAGTATTTCATAGCCGGTATCGGTTACCAAGATAGTATGTTCCCACTGTGCGGTTAATTGATGATCCTTGGTCACAACGGTCCACTGATCTGGCAGCAGCTTAACGGCAGGCTTGCCCGCATTAATCATAGGCTCGATGGTGAAAATCATGCCGGGTTTGAGGGTCATGCCCGTTCCTGCTCGCCCGTAGTGCAGCACTTGAGGCTCATCATGAAAGACGCGACCGATGCCGTGGCCGCAGTACTCGCGAACGATTGAAAACCGATGTTTTTCCGCAAAACTTTGGATGGCAAAGCCAATGTCGCCCAGTTGCGCGCCCGGTTTAACCGCCGCAATGCCAAGATTAAGGCTCTGCTTACAGGTCTGAACCAGGCGCTCGCCGCGAACCGTGCCGTTGCCCACAACAAACGTTTTGCTGGTATCGCCATGGAAGCCATCTTTGATGAGGGTCACATCAATATTGACAATATCGCCGTCTTTCAGGATTTTGTCATCTGATGGGATGCCATGGCACACAACATGGTTCACCGACGTGCAAATCGATTTCGGAAATCCTCGGTAGTTAAGCGGAGCAGGCGTCGCTTTTTGATGATCGATGGTATACCGGTGGCAGATTCGGTCGAGCTCGCCCGTACTGACCCCTGGGGTGATGTAGTCTGCGATCATTTCCAGCTGTTCCGCCGCCAGAGCGCCCACCACGCGCATTTTTTCAATCTCAGTCGCTGTTTTAATGTTGACCACGTTCGCCTCCTTGACCGGGCGAGAGTATAGCAGGCAAGCCGCCCTATGGCAGGCTAAATCATTGGTTTAATGCGCCAAACATGGTATAAAGCGCGCCGCGGAAACGTAAATCGGGGTGTCGGCAAACGCCGTCATCTTAAATCAGCACACACATCGTCACAGGTTGCGGGTGCCTTCGGGTTGCAGTCTGGGATGTGTGGAAGCCTAACCCATACAATTTGGAGACATCATGGCTCAAGTCAACATGCGTGACCTGCTAGAAGCAGGCGTCCACTTCGGACATCAAAAGCGATACTGGAACCCTAAAATGGGTGAGTTTATCTTTGGTGCTCGCAACGATATCCATATTATCAACTTGGAAAAAACCGTTCCGGCATTCGAAGAAGCCTTAGCGTTCGTGGCCTCCTTGGCAGCGAAAAAGAACAAAGTGCTGTTCGTGGGTACAAAGCGCAGCGCCAGTAAAATNATNAAAGAAGAAGCCTCTCGGTGCGGCATGCCTTATGTCGACAAACGCTGGTTAGGCGGCATGCTGACGAACTATAAAACGATTCGTCAATCGATTCGCCGATTGCGAGACCTCGAAGAGCAAAGCACCGATGGCACCTTTGCGAAACTCACCAAGCATGAAGCGCTGACGCGGCAGCGATTGCTCGAGAAACTCGAAAGCAGCCTTGGTGGAATCAAAAACATGGGCGGTTTGCCGGATGTCATCATTATTGTTGACGTAGATCATGAAAAGATTGCTGTGACGGAAGCGAAAACCCTGGGTATTCCTGTCGTCGCAATCGTTGACACCAATAGCAATCCAGACAATGTGGACTTTTTGATACCCGGCAATGATGATGCGATTCGGTCGGTCCGGTTATTCATGAGTACGTTTGCCGATGCAATTTTAGAGGCTAAGGGCCAAACGGACGTGGTTCAGAGCGATTTTGTTGAAGTGGCAGAAGCCGATGCTGGGTCGCCAGAGACGGCAGCCGTTGACGCGCCAGCAGCAACAGAAACACCAGAGCCTGCCCCAGAAGCTGCAGTAGAGGCTGCACCAGAAACTGCGCCCGAAGCGGCCGTTGAAGCCGCAGCGCCAGNGGTGGTTGCGGCAGATGCCGCAGCAGAAGAAGGCAAGCCAGCTTAAGCGTCATGCGTTTGAGCAGGTAGGCGCGAATAATAGAAACAATCGAAAGCGGTCATAGAGATCGCTTTTTTTGAGAACAAAATTAAGGAAGGGTTATGGCGGCAGTGACAGCAGCGATGGTCAAGGAGCTGAGAGAGCGCACCGGGCTTGGTATGATGGATTGTAAAAAGGCCTTGGTTGAATCGGATGGGGATATGGATCTCGCCATCGATAACTTAAGAAAATCCAGTGGCATGAAGGCTGCGAAAAAAGCCTCTCGAACGGCGGCTGATGGCTTGATTCGCATCCAGATGGATGGAACGCAAGGTCTGATGGTTGAAGTGAACTGCGAAACGGATTTTGCGGCCAAGGATGATAATTTCATTAACTTTGCCGATCAGGTGACTGCAGCGATGTTTGAGGCCCAGTCAACTGACGTTGAAAGCCTTATGACATCAGGGTTTGAGGCAACACGGGAAGCCCTAGTGCAGAAGATTGGTGAGAACTGCAGTGTTCGTCGCGGTCAGATTTATCAAGGCCAGGTTGCGTCTTATTTGCATACTAACGGTAAAATAGGGGTGCTGGTTCACCTTCAAGGTGGCGATGACACTTTGGGGCGAGATTTGGCCATGCACATTGCCGCTGCAAGTCCTCAGGTTGTCGCACCAGCGGATGCAGGCCAAGATATCTTGGATAAAGAGCGAGAAATTTATACGGCCCAGGCGGCGGAAAGCGGCAAGCCAGCTGATATCGTTGCGAAGATGGTGGAAGGTCGGGTTAAGAAGTTCTTAGCTGAGATCAGTTTGACCGAACAAGCCTTTGTAAAAGACAGCGATATCAAGATCAGTGCGCTGCTGAAGCAACATAACGCAGAGGTTCTCGCTTTTGTGCGCTACGAAGTTGGCGAAGGGATTGATAAAGAAGAAGTGGATTTCGCGGCAGAGGTCGCCCAACAATTGTCTTGAGATCGAATGATGCCCTCAAAAAAACCGACGCCTAAATACGAGCGAATCTTACTCAAGCTGAGCGGAGAAGCGTTGGGAAAGAATGGGGTTGGAATCGATCCAAAAGTCTTGGATCGAACGGCTTTAGAGATCGGACAACTTGTCGGTATTGGCATCCAAGTCGGTATCGTCATCGGAGGGGGTAACCTCTTTCGCGGCGCCGAGCTCAGCGCGGCAGGGCTCGACCGGGTGACCGGGGACCATATGGGCATGCTGGCAACGGTGATGAACGCCCTTGCCATGCGCGATGCATTAGAGCGAGCGAACATCCAAACGGTGGTGATGTCCGCTATTCCGATGAGCGGCGTCGTTGAACACTACGATCGCAGGCTTGCGATACGGCACTTGGAAGAGGGTGATGTGGTGATCTTCTCATCCGGCACAGGCAATCCCTTTTTTACCACAGATTCCGCCGCCTGCCTTCGGGGCATCGAAGTCGATGCCGATATTGTTCTGAAAGCGACCAAAGTCGATGGCATCTACTCTTCGGATCCCGTCACAAATCCAAGCGCCACCCGGTTTACAACCGTCACTTATGATGAGATCTTAGAGCAGCAATTGGGGGTCATGGATCTGACTGCGATTTGCCTTGCCAGGGACAATGGTATGCCTTTGCGGGTATTCCAACTCGACAAACAAGATGCCCTGCTGAATGCGGTGGTCGGTGAAGGCGAGGGCACGCTTGTCGTGCCAAAAAAAGCAGAGGAGATGGCTGAATGATCGAGGAAATCAGGCAAGATGCGGAAGACCGCATGAAGAAGAGCCTGGCTGCCCTTGAGGTTGCCTTCGCTCGGATTCGAACGGGACGCGCGCACCCCAGTTTTTTAGATTCAGTGAATGTTGATTATTACGGCAACACCACAGCCCTCAGACAAATGGCGAACGTCAATGTCGAGGAAGGCCGATCCCTCGTTATCGTGCCCTGGGAGCGCTCAATGATTCCGGTGATCGAAAAAGCGATTCTTAAATCAGATTTGGGGGTTAATCCGTCTAGTAGTGGCGAAAGTATTAGAATTTCGATGCCGCCATTAACGGAAGAAAACCGTCGCGACTTGGCTAAAATTGCCCGCTCGGAGGCCGAAAACGCGCGAATCTCGATTCGAAATATTCGTCGAGACGCCAACAACGATGTCAAAGACTTCCTGAAAGAAAAGGAAATCAGCGAAGACGAAGCCCGGCGTGGCGAAGATCAGATTCAAAAATTGACCGATGAAATGATCAGGCAAGCCGACCAACTGTTGTCCGGCAAAGAGAACGACTTGATGGCGCTCTAGGGCCCGTCGACAGCACGCATGCTCAAAACCAGAATCTTGACCGCCCTCGTAATTGCACCGATTGCGCTCCTGGGTTTGTTTTATCTTTCCGCGTCAAATTTTAAATGGTTTTTGTTACTGATCCTTTTAGTCTCCGGATGGGAGTGGGCAAATTTTGCGCGCCTGCAGTCGCCCGGTCGGATCATCTATGCCGTTGGTTTAGGCGCCTTGTTTTTTGTCTCAAGCGACTTTTTAGTGCCCTGGCTCGTCGCCGCCGTTCTTTGGTGGGTCACCGCTTTGTGGCTCATTGTTCAATACCCCTCTCAGTCAGCGCGCTGGCAGCGGCCGGACGTAATTGGGTTGATTGGCGTTGTGACACTGATTCCATGTGGCGCAAGCCTCGTGTGGTTGAAAGCGCAAAGCGATGCTGCAACGGTACTGCTGCTCCTGTTGGTCTTGATTTGGTCGGCGGATATCGGTGCTTATTTTGTTGGCCGGCGGTTTGGCCAACGAAAACTGTTGCCCAATGTCAGTCCTGGAAAGTCGGTTGAGGGTTTAGTCGGCGGCTTAGTGATTGCCGTGATCGCAGGCTTTGCAACGCTTGAGCTGATGCCGAAGGTTGATGGCCGCGCGTTGGGATATGCCGGTTGGCTATGGCTGTTCCTTGGTATTGGGTTTATTTCTGTTTTAGGCGATTTAACGCTGTCGATGTTCAAGCGGAGTCGAGGGATAAAAGACTCTAGTCAATTGCTGCCGGGTCATGGCGGTTTTTTGGACCGCTTGGATAGTGTGTTCTCAGCCGCGCCGATCTACTGCGGATTGCTGTATTTGACTGCGAGTTTCAAGTGAACAATAAGCGCATTACGATCCTAGGTTCGACCGGGTCAATCGGTCAAAGCACACTGAAGGTGTTGGCAACGCAACCCGATTATGAAGTCTTTGCGCTCACGGCAAATGGAAATGTCGATCTGTTACTTGCGCAATGCCAACAGTTTAAGCCTGAATTCGCGGTGCTGGGCGCCGCGGCGTTGGCCCAAGATCTCGCGGCAAAACTGCAAACCCTTGGACTTGCAACGCAAGTGCTAAGCGGACCGGCGGCGCTGATCCAGGTCGCCGCGGATCCTGCTGTGACCCATGTCATGGCAGCCATTGTCGGGGGCGCGGGCCTTGCGCCAAGCTTTGCAGCTGCCGAATCCGGGAAGGTCATTTTACTGGCGAACAAAGAAGCCTTGGTGATGGCGGGCGCAATCTTTATGGCCGCCGTGGCGCGATCGAATGCCACCTTGTTGCCCGTGGATAGCGAGCACAATGCGATTTTTCAGTGCCTTGGACAATCATCTCATGTTGGTAAGGGTGTTCAGAGAATTCTGCTGACCGGATCTGGCGGGCCTTTTTTGGACACGCCGTTGGCAGCTTTAGATCATGTATCACCTGATGATGCTTGTCGGCATCCGAATTGGGATATGGGTCGAAAGATTTCTGTGGATTCGGCCACGATGATGAACAAGGGGTTGGAGTTGATCGAAGCCTGTTGGTTATTCGATGTGCCGCCTGAGAAAATCGAGTTCGTGATACACCCGCAAAGCATTGTGCATTCCATGGTTGAGTTTGTTGATGGGTCAGTGGTTGCGCAATTGGGTCAGCCTGACATGCGGACGCCCATCGCACATGTCTTAGCGTTTCCGGAGCGCGCGGACGCAGGGGTTGCGCCGTTAGATTTTAACAAGCTCACGGCGCTGGAGTTTCGAGCGCCAGAGCTGAGTCGATTCCCTGTTTTACGTATGGCTCGTGAGGTAGCGAGCGGGCCAAAGAGTCTTGCGGTTACGTTTAATGCGGCCAATGAGGTGGCGGTTGAGGCCTTTTTGGCGGAACAGTTGTCATTTTTAAATATCAGCGTCGTGATCCAGGCGGCGCTGGATACGGCAGAGGCCCCGGAACTCCACAGCCTCGATGATGTCCTAGCCTGTGACACCCTGGCGAGGGCGCTGACCCGGCGTATTCTGAGTAGCCTATGATTGAATTTATGCAAAGCGTGCTGGCACTCATCGTCACAATATCGATTTTGGTGACGGTGCACGAATTCGGACATTTTTATGTCGCAAAAAAATGTGGTGTGCATGTTGAGCGGTTCAGCGTTGGCTTTGGCAAGGTCTTATTCCGCCTGCAAGGCAAACCGCCCAACCTGGATGAAGCGTACGCGACCGATGGCGCGCGCACAGTCAGTAATGAACCACTTGCTGGCACCGAGTATTGCATCGCGATGATCCCCTTAGGTGGCTATGTCAAAATGCTGGATGAACGGGACACGTTCGTCGCGGATGACCTGTTGGGCTTTGCTTTTAACCGAAAACCGTTATGGCAGAGAACGTTAATTGTTGCAGCTGGACCTTAGCGAATTTTATATTGGCATTTTTTGTCTACTGGATCTTGTTTGTTGCTGGGGTCGGGGGTGTCGCGCCAATCTTGGATGAGCCGCTGCCAGGCAGTGCGGCTGAGCGGGCTGGCCTGAAGGCTGGCTTTGAAATCCTAAGCGTTGACGATAAAGCAACGGTGACCTGGTCTGAAGTTAACCTTGGACTATTTGATCGTTTGGGCGATACCGGGGCAATCAAGGTGATCGTTCGGCCTGAGCCTGGGCTGAGCAACGTGCAAACGCTGTCCCTTCCTATTGCTCGGTTTTTAGCCGGTGAAGACGAGCCGCGGCCAGCCGCGGCCCTGGGACTGAGGCTGATGCAACCTGTCATTGCGCCGATTTTGGGGGAAGTCTCAGCTGGCAGTCCTGCGGATCTTGGGGGGTTGAAAGCCGGGGATCAGGTGGTCATGGTGGATGGCGTTGCAATGGATGCGTGGTCTGATTTTGTTTCCTTGGTGCAGGCGCGCGCCGGGCAGCGCGTTTCATTGCGGGTTAAACGCGGGCAGAGTGACCTGTACCTCGAGGTCACGCCAGCGGCGGTTGTGACCTCTGACGGCACGATTGGTCGGATCGGGGTAGCTCTTGGGCCTCAACAATGGCCTTCGTCTATGCAGCGGCTGACGCGAGCGCCGTTTTATACGGCTTGGTTACCCGCCCTTAATAAGACCTTTGAGATGACTCGGTTTACCTTTGAAAGCATCGGCAAAATGGTTCAGGGTTTGGTTTCAACGAGCAACCTTTCCGGGCCGATCACCATCGCGAAAATCGCGAATCAAACGGCGGGTAATGGGCTAGAGAGCTTTCTAGGGTTTATTGCGTTAGTGAGCATTAGTTTGGGCGTGCTGAATTTATTACCCATTCCGATGCTCGATGGCGGACATCTCTTGTACTTTTCTCATTGAAGGCGTTACCGGTAAGCCGGTTTCTGANCAGATACAAACTTGGGGATTACAAATTGGTATGGTCTTTCTTGTAGGAATCATGATGCTAGCCTTCTATAATGATTTGCTCAGATTATGATTGGGCTCCTGTGAAGATCGCTGCGTTTAAATCTCTTGTTCGTTTGGGCACCTTCGCCTTGTTGCTGTGTGGTGTCATTCAGGCCCAGGCCTTTGTGATTTCCGATGTCCGGGTGGAAGGGTTGCAGCGCATCGGTGCTGGCGCGGTGTTTGGCGCGATTCCTTTTAATGTTGGCGATGAGGTGGATGACGACGGGCTTCGGCAGATCATTCGCGCGTTGTTCCGAACCGAAAATTTTGATGATGTTAAAGTTGGGCGCGACGGCAACGTACTGTTGATTATTGTCAGCGAGCGGCCCACGATCGAAATGATTGAAATCGACGGCAATAAGGCCATTAAAAGTGAGGCCTTGCTCGACGGATTAAGTGGCGCGGGTTTGTCTGAGGGTGAAATTTTCAAAAAGGTCACCCTGGATCAAATGGGCGCCGAACTTGAAAGACAATATGTGATTCAAGGCCGATATGACGCCAAAATTTCAACCGAAGTTGAAAACCTGCCGCGCAATCGAGTGGGGATTAAGATTGAAGTCGATGAGGGCAGTGTGTCCGGTATTCGGCACATCAATAT
>JGI26246J51724_1001230_pt1 | contig 11812 bp, 8 predicted proteins | sample SaaInlLV_10m_DNA_FD_51724 | JGI IMG/M metagenome (IMG submission 51724) | reverse complement strand
ATTAACAGTCGCGTACTTATTGGTTTTTAACAAACGAAGTCTTTCTTGCACTAATGATAAACACGTAATTTCTTCAGAAACCAGTTGTTGATGAATTTTGTGTATTTGTGACTCCATATCTATTCTTCTATCACTTTAGAAACCACTAAAAAACCATTTTTTTCTTTAGGAAAATTCTCTATGATAAGTTGTTTTTCTATAGGGGAACTATCCAAAACAACATCGTCTCTTAATTCGTCTAAAAATACCGCATTATGATGTTGATCATTAAAAGAATTACTTGAAGTATTCGCATTTTTAATTACTTCAAATAACGTATTTACACTTTCTGACGGCTGTGCTCCTTTAATACTTGACAAGATGTCCACTGTCATAATTTTACTCATCTCTTTAATTTTAGATTAAAAAAAAACCTTCCAAAAATGGAAGGTTTTATATATTTCTAAACAACAACCTTCCTACCCTAAAAATTAGGATTATTGAAATTACGATTGTTATTATTATTTATCATGTTCTTAAATACAGCCACAAATATATATAGAATAAACGGTACAAAAAGCTCTTTTTTAAGATTTTATATAGCCTTTACAGTATTTATAATAAATAGATGATAAATTATAGATTTACTAAAATAAACTTATTAGAAGTTGGATTCATTAGAAAATTAATGATTCTAAAATGATCACAACAAATAATTTAGAAANTTTTAGTTTATCATTGAGAAAAAACCAGCATTATTATGATCCGTAAAGTGTTTTTAAAAAATCAAAATAAGCGTTTTAAGCAATTTTAAAATTTTTGTAATTTAAAACTACATGAAAAAATAAAATCATGAGTTTTAAAGGGGTTTTTAACAGTTTTAAAGGAGTTTTAAGAAATAAACAAATGTTCATAATTTTACGCTAAAATCCCTAAAACCATTTGAAAAACCTCTTAAAAATTGTAAATTTGAATTGAATAAAGATCTTTAATTAAAGGTTTGTTTATTCTCATAACAACTAATAATTCATTTATAATGAGCGAAGAAAAAAAACANAATTATGATGCTTCTAGTATACAAGCATTAGAAGGAATGGAACATGTAAGAATGCGTCCTTCGATGTATATTGGAGACGTAGGAGTTCGAGGTTTACACCATTTAGTATATGAAGTTGTAGACAACTCTATTGATGAGGCAATGGGAGGTTATTGTGATACTATAAATGTGACCATCAATGAAGATAATTCTATCACTACAAGAGATAATGGTCGTGGAATCCCTGTTGGAATTCATAAAAAAGAAGGAGTTTCTGCGCTTCAAGTTGTAATGACAAAAATTGGTGCAGGTGGTAAATTCGATAAAGATTCTTATAAAGTTTCTGGAGGATTACATGGTGTTGGTGTTTCTTGTGTGAATGCATTGTCTGAACATTTAACCGCAACCGTTCACAAAGAAGGAAAAATTTGGCAACAAGAATATGCTAAAGGAAAATCATTATACCCAGTAAAAACAATTGGAGAAACTGATTTTACAGGAACTATTGTTACTTTTTTACCAGACAAATCAATATTTGCTCAAACTACAGAGTTTAACTACGATACGTTGGCAACTCGTATGCGTGAATTATCCTACTTAAACAAAGGGATTACAATAACCTTAACAGACAAACGAAATACGGATGATGAAGGGAACTTCATTTCTGAAACTTTTCACAGTGANGAAGGCTTNTCTGAATTTATTAAATACTTAGATTCTACTCGTGAGCAACTAACTTCAGATGTGATCTCTATGGAAGGAGAAAAAAATGGAATCCCTGTAGAAGTTGCTATGGTATATAATACCTCCTATTCCGAAAACCTTCACTCATACGTTAACAATATCAATACTCATGAAGGAGGAACACATCTTTCAGGTTTCAGAAGAGGTCTAACGCATACTTTAAAAAAATATGCAGATGAATCTGGGTTGCTGAAAAATGTTAAATTTGAGATTGCCGGTGATGACTTTAGAGAAGGTTTAACAGCCATCGTTTCTGTGAAAGTTGCTGAACCTCAATTTGAAGGACAAACAAAAACTAAATTAGGAAACAGAGAAGTGTCTTCTGCAGTTTCTCAAGCAGTTTCAGAAATGTTAACTGATTATTTAGAAGAAAATCCTAATGATGCGAAAAACGATTGTACAAAAAGTAATTTTAGCAGCAACTGCCAGACATGCAGCACGTAAAGCCAGAGAAATGGTACAGCGTAAAACGGTAATGTCTATTGGCGGTTTACCTGGTAAATTATCCGACTGTTCTGAAACAGATCCAGCACAATGTGAAATTTTCTTAGTTGAGGGAGATTCTGCAGGTGGAACGGCAAAACAAGGTCGTGATCGTAACTTTCAAGCAATTCTTCCACTTCGTGGAAAAATTTTGAATGTTGAAAAAGCCATGCAACATAAAGTTTTTGAAAATGAGGAAATCAAAAACATGTTTACAGCCCTCGGAGTTTCCATCGGAACCGAAGAAGATCCAAGAGCTTTAAATTTATCAAAAGTCCGCTATCATAAAGTTGTGATTATGTGTGATGCCGATGTCGATGGATCTCATATTGCTACCTTAATTTTAACATTCTTCTTTAGATACATGAGAGAAATGGTAGAACAGGGATATATCTATATTGCTACACCTCCATTATACTTGGTTAAAAAAGGTCAAAAAAGAGAATACGCTTGGGATGATAACCAACGTGATCTAATTGCTCAAAAAATGGGCGGAAGTGTGAATATTCAAAGGTACAAAGGTCTGGGAGAAATGAATGCTGAACAGCTTTGGGACACTACCATGAATCCTGAATTCAGAACCTTACGTAAAGTGGTTATTGACAATGCTACAGAGGCAGATAGAGTTTTCTCAATGTTAATGGGAGATGAAGTTCCGCCTCGTAGAGACTTCATAGAAAGAAATGCAAAATATGCAAATATAGACGCATAAGTTTTTTTTACTTTAGAATAAGACACACACTTCTTTCGGAGTGTGTGTCTTATTTTATACATAGATTTCTTATTTAAAATTTAGCTCAAAAAAATAGACGAGTAAACTCCAAGTTTTCATCTTAGACTCACTAAAATATAACAAAAATTACGTATTAGTATAGCAGTCTATTTTTTATTTGCTAGGAGTTAAACCTTACGTTATTTTTGTACTTTTGTAGAAGTTAAATTTAATTACAAATCTTAAAAATTACACAGAAATGAAAATAACAGTAGTTGGAGCAGGAGCAGTAGGTGCTAGTTGTGCAGAATATATAGCGATTAAAAACTTTGCTTCAGAAGTTGTTTTGTTAGATATTAAAGAAGGATATGCAGAAGGGAAAGCGATGGACTTAATGCAAACAGCATCCTTGAATGGTTTTGATACAAAAATTACAGGAAGCACAAATGATTATGCGAAAACAGCCAATTCAAATATTTGTGTGATCACTTCAGGGATTCCTCGTAAACCAGGAATGACGAGGGAAGAATTAATTGGAATCAATGCTGGAATTGTAAAAACAGTTTCTTCTAGTTTAATAACACATTCTCCAAACACCATTATTATCGTAGTTTCCAACCCAATGGATACCATGACCTATTTAGTTCATAAAACTACCGGCTTACCAAAAAATAGAATTATTGGAATGGGGGGTGCACTAGATTCAGCTCGCTTTAAATACAGATTAGCCGAAGCATTAGCAGCACCAATTTCTGATGTTGACGGAATGGTGATTGGAGGTCATTCGGATAAAGGAATGGTGCCTTTAACAAGACTAGCAACACGTAATTCTGTACCTGTCTCAGAATTTATTTCTGAAGAACGATTAGCGCAAGTGTTGCAAGATACCAAAGTTGGTGGCGCAACATTAACGGGCTTATTAGGGACTTCTGCATGGTATGCTCCTGGAGCTGCAGTTAGTGGCCTAGTTCAGGCAATTGCCTGTGATCAAAAGAAAATATTTCCTTGTTCCGTTCTACTAGAGGGGGAATATGACTTAACTGACTTATGTATTGGAGTTCCCGTTATCTTAGGAAAAAACGGAATTGAAAGTATTGTAGAAATTAATTTGAATGCTACCGAAAAAGCACATATGCAAGAATCTGCTGCCGGTGTTTCTAAAACAAACGGATTGTTAGAATTATAAAATACAATTCCCTAAAAGGAATTATAGCAAAAAAAATCTAGCCAAAAGGCTGGATTTTTTTTTGCTTGAAAAACAACCATGGGTTTCAGTTTAAACGAATTTCTTCACACTCCTCAACTTTTTACCATAGCGCCTAATTTGGTCCTCTAAGACATTTAAAAAGCTAAAAAGTATTTGTAAAATAGAAGTAGTATATTTTCAATATTAGCATTAAAATTCGATCAAATTAAGCAATGAAAGCCCTTCTATTTCAGAATCTGACAATTTGTACAATTTTTGAAGTAAAAAAAAAGACCTAAACACATTCACAAATGTGATGAAATAATTGTTTAGGCTACTTTGAAATACTATATTTGCTCGTTTTAAAAAAAGAAGTCGTCATAAACTAAAGAACATGCAAAACAAAGGACTTATTAAATTATTCGCAATCCTTTTTGGATTAGTGAGTTTATATCAATTATCATTTACATTTTTAGCAAATAAAGTTGAAGATGATGCAAAAATCTATGCGCAAAACAAAGGAACTGATTCCGATGCAAGGCAAAAAGCTGCTTTTGAAAGAAAGTACCTTGATAGTGTTGCTAACAAAGAGATTCTTGATTTAGGAATTACAAAATACAGCTACAATGATGTGAAAGACAAAGAGATGAATCTTGGTCTTGATTTAAAAGGTGGTATCAATGCTATTTTACAAGTATCGGTAAAAGAAGTATTGAAAAGTTTATCCAACGATTCTAAAAACGTTGTTTTCAACCAAGCACTAGATGCAGCTGCAGAAGCACAGAAAAACGACAACGCCAATTATTTAGATTTGTTTTTTGAAGAGTTCGAAAAAATTGCAGGAGACACGAAATTAAGTGACCCTTCTATCTTTGGTACAAAAGCGTTAAGTGAAAAAATTTCTTTTAACGAAGAGAATATTACGGTCAAAGAAACACTCCAAAAAGAAATTAATAGTTCTATTGGTACTGCTTTTGAAGTATTAAGAAGTAGAATTGATAAATTTGGTGTTACCCAACCCAACATCCAACGAATTGGAAACTCTGGTAGAATTCAAATTGAGTTGCCTGGAGCAAAAGATATTGAACGTGTAACCAAATTAATTACCAGTAAAGCTGAATTACAATTTTGGGAAGTATATACCAATGCAGAAGTTCAAGGGTATTTCTTTGAAGCAAATAGCATCGTTGCTGAGTTGTTAAAAGACACCACCGTTTCAGAAAAAGAAGAAGATACCGTTAAAAAAGATGACATTGACGATTTATTAGGAGAAACCAAAGACTCTACTAATGTCAATCAAAAAAATCTTTTCACCTACTTATTTCCGAATGTAGCACAATCTCAACAACAAATGAGCTCTTTGGTTGCGCAAGCTAGAGTTATAGATACGGCAACAGTTAACAACTTACTCAAAAGAAAAGAGCTTCAAGCTCTATTGCCAAAAGAATTAAAATATGTAAAATTCTTATGGGATTATAAATCTAGTAAAGGGACAGATGGTTCTGAATTGATTAACTTATACGCTATCAAAGGCAGTAGAAGTGGCAAAGCATCAATTGAAGGAGACGTTATTTTAGACGCTTCTCAAGTTTTTGACCAACTCAACAAACCAGAAGTTAGCATGACAATGAATAGCTCTGGAACAAAACAGTGGGCTAAAATGACCACCAAAAACCAAGGTAAATTTGTCGCTGTTGTACTAGATAACTATGTATATACAGCTCCTTCTGTAAATACACCAATTACTGGTGGAAGAACCTCTATTTCTGGTGGAAGCATGACTATTGCCGAAGCAGAAGATATTTCTACAGTATTAAAAGCAGGAAAATTACCAGCTGCTGCAAGAATTATTCAAATAGAAGTAGTTGGTCCATCTCTTGGACAAGAAGCTATTGATGCAAGTTTTCTCTCTTTTGGNTTGGCAATTATCCTCGTATTACTTTGGATGATTTTATACTACGGAAAAGCGGGTCTGTATGCTGATATTGCCTTAATCGTAAATATTTTATTCCTTTTCGGAATCTTAGCATCATTCAATGCGGTGTTAACATTACCAGGTATTGCAGGGATTATCTTAACGATNGGTATGTCTGTAGATGCAAACGTAATTATCTTCGAAAGAATCAAGGAAGGCCTCTTTAAAAGCAAAGGATTAAANCAATCTATAGAAGAAGGTTTTTCTATAAAGGGAGCTTTGTCTGCGATTATAGATGCAAATATTACCACCTTATTAACCGGTATTATTTTATATGTTTTTGGTACGGGACCNATTAAAGGGTTTGCATTAACATTAATGATTGGTATCGCAACCTCATTATTTACGGCAGTATTTATTACACGTATATTAATTGATAAAGCGGTTATCAAAGGGACAAACTTAACTTTTAACACAACAATCTCAAAAGGATGGTTTCAAAATATCAATGCATCGTTCTTAAAGAAACGTAAAATTGCCTATTTAATTTCTGGTGCTATTATCATTTCAGGAATTATTTCTATTTTCTCTATTGGATTAAAGCAAGGAGTCGATTTCAAAGGAGGACGTTCTTATGTGGTTCGTTTTGATCAAACTATAAGCGCTACTGCTGTTGCAGGAAGCTTAAAAGAACAATTTGGTACTGCACCCGAAGTCAAAACATACGGTACAGATAATCAATTAAAAATTACAACTGTATACAAAATTGAGGATGAAGGTCAGCAAGTAGATGAGCAAGTTCAAAAAGCGCTATTTACAGGGTTAAAAAACTACCTAGGAACTACTACTTACGAAAAATTCAAACCTGGTTTTGAAAAACAAGGAGCAGGAATCATGAGTTACATGAAAGTAGAGCCAACGATTGCCGATGATATTAAAAAATCTGCATTATATGCTGTATTTGGATCGTTACTAGTCGTTTTCCTATATATATTATTACGTTTTAGAAAAGTATCCTTCTCTATTGGAGCTGTAACTGCAGTTTTCCATGATGTATTAATTGTATTGGCAGTATTTTCTATTACCTACAACTTCATGCCTTTTGACATGGAAATTGGTCAATCATTTATTGCTGCAATATTAACAGTAGTTGGGTATTCTTTGAATGATACGGTGGTTATTTTTGATAGAATTAGAGAGTTTACTGGAAAACATCCAAACTGGAAATACAGTGAGGTTGTAGACAAAGCATTGAGCTCTACTTTAGGAAGAACTATCAATACATCACTCACCACATTATTAGTGATGCTAGCGATCTTTCTATTCGGAGGAGATTCTATTAAAGGATTTATGTTTGCATTAATTATCGGAGTAGCTGTTGGAACGTATTCATCATTATTTGTGGCAACTCCAATTATGTATGATACTTCTAAAAAAGAAGAAAAGAATAAATAATTCTACTTAAAAATAAAGTAAAACCGTTTTTGATTTCTGAGTATCAGAATTAAAAAACGGTTTTTTCATTCAATTTATAGGGAGTATATTTGCAAATAAATGAGCCTATTAAAACTTCACGATCTATATTTCAAACCTTATATTCATAAGGATGAGATTTCGGCTATTGTAAAACGTTTGGCTACAGAAGTAAAAGCTGATTTGCCAAAAGGGGAAACCCCACTTTTCATAGGTATTTTAAATGGCTGTTTTTTATTTGTAGCAGACTTTGTCAGAGCGTTTAAAGGAGAATGTGAAATTTCTTTTGTAAAGCTAGCTTCTTACGAGGGAACTTCATCTACAGAAACGGTTAAAGAACTCGTAGGAATTAATGAAGATTTAACGGGAAGAACAGTAATCATTCTAGAAGATATTATTGACACTGGAAATACCCTCCAAGAAATCTATACCATATTTAAAGATAAAAATTTAAAACAATTAAAAATCGTAACGCTATTTTTTAAACCTGAAGTATATCGAAAAGAACTGCCAATCAATTATATCGGAAAAAATATTGAAGACAAGTTTATTGTAGGTTACGGATTAGATTACAATAGTTTAGGGAGGAATAGCTCGGCAATTCATCAATTAACACCAACACCAAAAATGAAAAATATTGTACTATTCGGACCTCCAGGGGCCGGAAAAGGAACGCAAGCAGAATTTTTAAAAGAAATGTATAATTTAGTTCACATTTCTACTGGAGATGTATTTCGTTACAATATTAAAAATCAAACTGAATTAGGCTTGCTAGCCAAAAAATATATGGATGAAGGAGATTTAGTCCCTGATGAAGTCACTATTAATATGCTAAAGGCCGAAGTAGATAAAAACACAGATGCAAACGGTTTTATTTTTGATGGTTTTCCAAGAACCCAATCTCAAGCGGAAGCTTTAGATGCTTTTCTAGCTGAAAAAGGGGAACAAATTAATGGAATGGTCGCTTTAGAAGTAACTGAAGATATTTTAATCACTCGTTTATTAGAAAGAGGAAAAACAAGTGGTAGAGCTGACGACACAGATGAAGCAAAAATTAGAAATCGTTTTAATGAGTACAATACTAAAACAGCTATTTTAAAAGAGTACTTTGATGCTCAGGATAAATACTATGGAATTAATGGTATTGGCTCTATTGAAGACATTACAAAGCGAATTTCAGAAGTATTTAATACTTTATAAATGGTTTTAGTTCTTTCCTTAAAAAAAAGGGTTTAAGAAATAAGCGCATACACACACAAAATGACAGAAGGTAACTTTGTTGACTATATAAAAATTTATGCCTCTTCTGGAAAAGGAGGGCAAGGATCTATGCACTTACATAGAGAAAAATTTATTACCAAAGGAGGACCAGATGGTGGGGATGGTGGTCGTGGAGGTCATATTATTTTAAGAGGTGATAAAAATATGTGGACATTATTTCACCTAAAGTTTAAACGTCATTTTAGAGCAGAGAGTGGAGGTTCAGGAAGCAAAAGTAGAAGTACGGGGCATGATGCTGAAGACATCTATATCGATGTCCCTCTAGGAACCATTATAAGAGATGCTGATACTGATGAGGTGATCTTAGAAATTACAGAACATCAAAAAGAAGTAATTTTACTTAGAGGTGGAAAAGGAGGCCTTGGAAATTGGAATTTCAAATCATCTACAAATCAAACACCTAGATATGCACAACCAGGAATGGATGGTGTAGATGGTTGGTTTCGTATGGAATTAAAACTATTAGCTGATGTAGGTTTAGTAGGCTTTCCAAATGCAGGAAAATCGACGTTATTATCTGTGTTAACTGCTGCAAAACCAAAAATTGCAGACTATGCTTTTACGACGTTGAAACCCAACCTGGGCATTGTAGAACACAGAAATCATAAAACGTTTGTAATTGCTGATATCCCTGGTATTATCGAGGGAGCTGCGGAAGGAAAAGGATTAGGACATCGATTTTTACGCCACATAGAACGTAATTCTGCATTGCTTTTCTTAATACCTGCTGACAGTGATGATATTAATAAAGAATATCATATTCTTTTAAATGAACTCAAAAAACACAATCCTGAATTATTAGATAAAGACCGATTATTAGCTATTTCTAAATCAGACATGCTAGACGACGAATTACAAGAGGAGATCAAAGCAACATTGCCAGAAGGTGTTGAGGCTCTTTTTATCTCATCAGTTGCACAATCAGGTTTGCAAGTCCTAAAAGATAAACTATGGGAACTGTTAAACAAATCAAACGAACTGATTTAACTGTTCAATTCTGAATCTGTTTCTATTAAAAAAAAGTAAAAGCTACTCTTTTAACTCGATTATGATTGGAAGTCTGTATTTTGTTGTGACAGGAATACCTCTTTTAATAGCAGGATATATCACAGGTAAATTTTGGACACTAAGCAATAATAAACTATCTAACTCTGGTAATTGAAGTTTACAATTTTCAGAAGACTGAACTTTCTCCAACACAACTTTACCTTTTGAACTGATCATTAAATTCATAAACACCTTTTCAGAGATAGAATCTTTAATCGTAAATGAATATTGTTGAAGTTCTTTCCCAATTTTAAAATGAATTGTTTTTCTAAAACAATCAGCCTTTTGTGTGGTATCAAAAATAGAATCACAGTTTTTAAAGGACGGAAAGGTATCTACCAAAGAAAAATCTACAATAGTATCTATAGCCTGAGTTTGATGTCTTTTTGTGAATGAAAATTTATCACAAGAAGCACATAAAAAAAGGATTACTAGAAACGAAAAAGCACGAAAAATCATGGTTTTAATTTAACTGTGAATTTACTAATTTTTGTTGAGTATTATTTAAAATTTAATACAAAAGGGATCGTAGAGGAAAACGTTCAATTAAGAACAAAAAAAAAGCGTCCCATTTAAGGGAAGCTTTCCATTGGTTAACAAAACCATGACACTTTTAAAAAAGTGCCAAAACAACACAACTATTTGCTACTCTAACAAAAAGTAGCACGCAAATATACAACGATTTCGTAATCCTGCAATTTTTTTATTGAATTTTATTAATTAGTGAAATTGTCTATTAATTCAATTGATTGTATCTTTGCTTGCTTTATTAAACATCCCAAAACAAAGACATCAAATGCAATTATCAGAACAAGAAGTTGTACGAAGAGAAAAACTAGCTAAACTAAGAGAATTAGGGATCAATCCTTATCCTGCAGATTTGTATCCCTTAAATACAAATTCGAGTGAAATTAAACAGGATTTCTCTGAGGGAAAACAGGTAATAATTGCTGGAAGATTGATGTCTATAAATATACAGGGGAAAGCATCTTTTGCACAATTACAGGACGGTGAAGGTAGAATTCAACTATATTTTAACAGAGATGAAATTTGTATTGGAGAAGACAAATCGTTGTACAACATTGTCTTTAAAAAATTATTAGATTTAGGAGATTTCGTAGGTATCGAAGGAGTTCTTTTTACTACGAAAGTTGGTGAAAAAACCGTCATGGTAAAAAGTTTTAAACTCTTATCAAAAGCGTTAAAACCACTACCGATGCCAAAAGTAAAAGATGGAGTTACCTATGATGCTTTTACCGATGCGGAAATGCGCTACAGACAACGATATGCTGATCTCGTAGTAAATCCACATGTAAAAGAAGTATTTGTAAAACGGACTAAATTATTTAACGCCATGCGTTCTTTTTTTAATGACGCAGGATATTTTGAAGTGGAAACTCCGGTTTTACAACCTATTCCTGGAGGAGCAGCTGCGAGACCATTTATTACACACCACAATTCTCTAGACATTCCTTTGTATATGAGAATTGCCAACGAATTATACTTAAAAAGATTAATTGTTGGTGGTTTTGATGGCGTTTATGAGTTTTCTAAAAACTTCAGAAATGAAGGAATGGACAGAACACATAATCCTGAATTTACAGCAATGGAAATCTATGTTTCTTACAAAGATTACAATTGGATGATGAATTTTGCTGAACAATTACTAGAACATTGTGCTATTGCTGTAAACGGTACTTCTAAAGCTACTTTTGGAGAACACACAATAGACTTTAAGGCACCATATGCTAGAGTTACCATGGCTGAATCAATTCAACATTTTACAGGATTTGATATCACTGGAAAAACCGAAGATGAAATCAGAACCGCAGCAAAGTCAATGAATATTGAAGTTGACCAGACAATGGGGAAAGGAAAATTAATTGATGAAATTTTTGGAGAAAAATGTGAAGGAAATTACATCCAACCAACATATATCACAGATTATCCGAAAGA
>JGI26246J51724_1001229_pt1 | contig 11813 bp, 9 predicted proteins | sample SaaInlLV_10m_DNA_FD_51724 | JGI IMG/M metagenome (IMG submission 51724) | reverse complement strand
ATAAAATATCAAGTTGTTCGGCGGGTGAGGAAGACGGCATAAGAGAAGGACTCCAAAGGGTATTTCTTATTACTTAAGATGAAGGTTAAGCGCAAAATAGATGATGGTCAGGCCAAAACGAGACTAAATATGCGCATAATAGGCCAGAACAGCAACTGCTGGGCTGGGTGATGATATGGAGCCGGATGAAAAAGATCAGCCTCTTCATTGATTGACGCCTATCTTTCTATTAAGAGTAGGTAAGATTAAAAGCCTCCCTATTGGGGGTTCAAACATAAACCACTATTGTTTGACTAGAAACAGAAGAAAGTATCCGATGAGCTCGAGCCGTCCTCTTTCACCGCATTTGCAGGTCTATAAGCTGCCGCTTCCGGCGCTGATGTCAATTACGCACAGACTGACAGGTGTTATTCTATCAACAGGCACTGTGCTGATGGCAGGCTTTTTGATTGCGCTTGCGTCAGGCCCTGAAGCTTTTGCTATTGCGCAATTATGCGTATCGCATCCGCTCGGCCAGATTGCCTTATTCGGCTATTCGCTGGCGCTATTTTATCATGCCTGTAACGGCATCAGGCATTTATTCTGGGATGCTGTTATCGGCCTGTCAATTCCGGCTGTTTATAAATCCGGTCAGGTAGCGATTGTGATGGCATTATGCCTGACAGCAGCGCTCTGGTCTGTCATCTATTTTGTAGTCTAAGGGGAGTTTGTCATGAATAAGTCACGCTCAATGCAGACACCATTAGCAGCTGTTCGCGGATTGGGGTCTGCGAAGTCAGGCTTGCATCACTGGTGGAACCAGCGGATGACCGCGGTTGCGATGGTGCCGCTGGTAATCTGGATGGTAAGTTTATGTATTTTGATGACCGGCGCAAGTTATCAAGACGCTCTTGCTATTGCCAGCCATCCTGCGAATGCGACTGTGCTGATACTATTTGTAGCGGTGGGATTTTGGCATGCAATACTAGGTTTGCAGGTGATTCTGGAAGACTATGTGGCGGCCGAAGGTCTGCGTCTTGTCCTTATCGTAGTCATCCGCATGTTTGCGATTGCGCTGGCGGCTTTGTCAATTTTAAGTATTTTGCGTGTCGCACTGTAAAAAATCATTATCTGACCTAGATAAAACGCTAGGTATTTGAGCTATCGTTTAAGCATAGTTCTTAATCATTAAGTTAAAGTTATTTTAAGTCATTGGAGACCATGTCCATGAGCGCGTATGAAATCACAGATCATCATTATGATGTCGTTGTTGTTGGAGCGGGGGGAGCAGGATTGCGAGCCACACTTGGAATGGCAACATCCGGCCTTCGCACGGCATGTATCACCAAGGTATTCCCGACCCGTTCGCACACTGTTGCAGCACAAGGCGGTATTGGTGCGGCTCTGAATAATATGGGTGAAGGCGATAACTGGCGCTTCCATATGTATGACACTGTTAAAGGGTCAGACTGGCTGGGCGATCAGGACGCGATTGAATATATGTGCCGAAATGCTATTCCGTCGGTTGTTGAGCTGGAACATTTTGGTGTTCCGTTCTCACGCACAGATGAAGGAAATATCTATCAGCGCCCGTTTGGTGGCCACACTCTTGATTTTGGTAAATCAATGGCGCGGCGTGCTTGTGCTGCTGCTGACCGGACAGGCCATGCGATTTTGCATACGCTTTATCAGCAATGTCTGCGCCACAAGGCTGAATTTTTTGTCGAATATTACGCCATCGATCTGCTGATGGATGATAATGGTGCTTGTCAGGGCATCATTGCACTATCAATGGAAGATGGCTCTATTCACCGCTTCCTTGGTCAGCGCACAGTTCTGGCAACAGGCGGTTATGGCCGTGTCTATTTCTCATGCACATCAGCTCATACCTGCACAGGTGATGGTAATGCGATGGCGTTGCGCGCTGGTTTGCCGCTTCAGGATATGGAATTTGTTCAGTTCCACCCAACAGGGGTTTATGGCGCTGGCGTTCTGATTACAGAAGGCGCGCGCGGTGAAGGCGGGTATCTCACAAACTCAGAAGGCGAGCGGTTTATGGAGCGCTATGCGCCAACTGCCAAAGATCTTGCCAGCCGGGATGTTGTGAGCCGCGCTATGACGATGGAAATCAATGAAGGCAGGGGCGTTGGTCCGAAAAAAGACCATATCATGCTGCATCTGGAGCATATTGACCCCGAAACACTTCATACCCGCTTGCCGGGCATTACAGAAACAGCCCGTATTTTCTGCGGCGTCGACGTAACAAGAGAGCCTGTTCCGGTTCTGCCAACCGTACACTATAATATGGGCGGCATTCCAACCAATTATCATGGTGAGGTTCTCTCTCCAACAGCAGATGACCCAACGCGTGTTGCTCAGGGTCTGATGGCAATTGGTGAGGCAGCTTGTGTCTCTGTTCATGGCGCAAACCGTCTCGGAACGAACTCGCTTCTTGATATTGTTGTGTTTGGGCGGGCTGCGGCTCACCGTGCTGCTGAAGTTGTAACGCCGGGGGCAACTTTGCCGCCGCCATCAACAGAATCAACAGACCGTGCGCTAGCGCGTCTGGACAGAATGCGTCATGCAAAAGGCAAGACACAGGTCGGGGCCCTTCGCCTGGATATGCAGCGTGCCATGCAGCAATATGCGGCTGTGTTCCGGTCCGGTGCAACGCTTGATGAAGGTGTTAAGACAATGGATGATATTGTTGCCCAGATGTCTGATGTCGGTATTCAGGATCGCTCGCTTATCTGGAATACAGACCTTATTGAAGCGCTCGAGCTTGAAAACCTCATGGGCCAAGCGCTGGTCACTATCCGGTCTGCACATCAGCGCACAGAATCACGTGGCGCACATGCGCACGAAGATTTCCCTGATCGCGATGATGAAAACTGGATGAAGCATACAGTGATGTGGCTTGATGATGAAAACCGGTCAAAAACCGGATATCGTGATGTCACCATGTCAACTATGACAAATGAAGTGCAGCCAATACCGCCTGTTGCACGCGTTTACTAAATAGGGATAAGGCTCGGGCGAGCCTGCTATCAGAATAACGATGCTAGTGTCGCATTCGTACTTTCGGGGAAAAGAGAAAAATGGCTCAATTTACATTGCCGACCAACTCTAAGGTTACCTCAGGTAATCATTATCCGGCTCCTGAAGGGGCAACCAATACAAAGACCTTCGAGATTTATCGCTGGTCGCCTGATGATGATGCCAATCCCCGTCTTGATAGTTTTGAGATTGACCTTGATGATTGTGGGCCAATGGTACTTGATGCCCTTATCAAGATTAAGAACGAAGTTGATTCCAGCCTTACATTCCGTCGGTCTTGTCGTGAGGGTATCTGCGGCTCTTGCTCAATGAACATTGACGGCGGCAATACACTCGCCTGCCTTAAGCCAATTGATGACGTTAAAGGCGAAGTTGCAATCTACCCGCTGCCGCATATGCCTGTGGTAAAAGACCTTGTGCCTGATTTAACACATGCCTACGCGCAGCTAACATCTGTTGAGCCGTGGCTCAAGGCTGATACACCTGCCCCAGAGGGCCGCGAGCGCAAGCAATCTCCGGATGAGCGTGAAGCAGTTGACGGTTTGTGGGAATGCGTGCTGTGCTTTAGTTGCACAACATCATGTCCGTCTTACTGGTGGAATGGTGATAAATATCTCGGCCCCGCGGTCTTGTTGCAGGCCTATCGCTGGATAGCTGACAGCCGTGATGAGTATACAGGTGAGCGACTTGATGCGCTTGAAGATCCCTTCCGCCTCTATCGCTGTCATACAATTATGAACTGCGCCAAGACATGTCCCAAAGGTCTTAACCCGGGCAAGGCCATCGGCGAGATTAAAAAACTGATGGTTCAGCGTCAGGGCTAGTTAATAGAGATGGTCGCTATCAGTCAGTCCAGCGACGCATCATCTCCGCTGAGCCGCTATCAGCAGTTCGTAGCGCAGGGCCGTCTCAAAGCTGATGAGGGGCAAGCTCAGGCTGTCACGCTGCTGAACGCGTTGTTTCAGGAGCTAGCAAACACAAAAACACAGCCCGGAAAGGGGCGCTGGCAGAAATTATTTGGCCGCGCTTCTTCTGATGTATCAGCCACTATTTCAGGGTTGTATCTTTATGGCGGTGTTGGCCGCGGCAAAACCATGCTGATGGATATGTTTGCCTCCTGCCTTGAGACAGGCAGCTATCAGCGTCTTCATTTTCATGATTTTATGGTGATGGCACATAACGCTGTGCAGGCCGCGCGCAATGCGGACGCCGCAGACCCCTTTACCCATGCAGCAGAGCAGTTGATAAAAGCAGGACATATTATCTGTTTTGATGAAATGGAAGTGCGCGACATTGCAGACGCAATGATTGTTCAGCGGCTTTTTGCAGCGCTCTGGAATAAAGGAATGGTGCTGATTGCGACATCAAACCGTGCGCCGGACCAGCTTTATCTGAACGGGTTGCATCGTGACAGGTTCCTGCCATTTATCGAACAGATTAATAGCCGTCTGACAATCCATGAAATTGCNCGCGGCCCGGATTGGCGCCAGCAATATCTCGCAGAGATCTCAAACTGGCATGTGAAAACGATTGATGATGATTGCACAGTAAGCCTTGATGCTATTTTTGCCCGGCTTACAGACAATNAGCCAGCTCGCCCTGAAACAGTTACAATTGCGGCGCGCGATGTGCTGCTTGCAAAAGTTGCAGGAGATGTGGCAGATACGCCGTTTGCTGCCTTGTGTGGTGTGCCGTTGGGTGCCCGTGATTATCTTGCCTTGGCAGACCGTCTAGCAGGCCTTGTGATCCGCGATATTCCTGTATTAGGGGATGCTGAACAGAATGAAGCCCGCCGGTTTATGTGGCTTATTGATGCGTTTTATGACCGGGGACGCTTTCTTATTGCGAGTGCCGAGAAACCTGTAGAATCACTCTATACCGGAAGCCAGTGGGCGTTCGAGTTTGACCGCACATGTTCACGCCTGGAAGAGATGGCGCGTGCCCGTTTCGGCAGTGATACGCAATAGAGCCGATTTTGTGAGCCCAGCAGGCAAAAAGGAAGCGTCTCAGCAAATTTGATAACAAAGAGGGCGGTGTGCTCATCATGACGTTATGTCTTGCACCTGCCTGCAAAATTGGCTACCTATCACCCAACGGGGTCATCTTTTTTCAGTAGGTAACAGCCATTCACTCTGGCGCTTGTTACGTCACCTATCGCAGCACAGATAGCCTCTTCTACAAAATGATATGATAAAATGGGGACGCTCTAACATGGCACGCAATAAAATCGCACTTATTGGTTCTGGTAATATTGGCGGCACGCTCGCTCTTCTGGCTGGACTAAAAGAACTTGGCGACATTGTATTGTTTGATATTCAAGAAGGTATTCCGCAAGGTAAGGCGCTTGATATTGCGCAAGCCACGCCGATTGAAGGCTTTGATGCATCTGTGACGGGAGCGAATTCTTATGATGCGCTTGCTGATGCTGATGTGGTGATTGTAACCGCTGGTGTAGCCCGTAAGCCTGGCATGAGCCGCGACGATCTTGTTGGCATTAATACCAAAGTTATGACGCAAGTTGGCGAAGGCATTAAACATAATTGTCCGGGCGCCTTTGTTATCTGTATTACAAACCCGCTTGATGCGATGGTTGGTGTGCTTCAGCGCGCCTCTGGCCTGCCTGCTGCCCGTGTTGTGGGAATGGCTGGCGTACTGGATAGTGCCCGTTTCCGCTACTTCCTTGCCGAAGAATTCAATGTATCTGTTGAGGATGTAACAGCGTTCGTTCTTGGCGGACATGGCGATACCATGGTGCCACTTGTTCGCTACTCGGCTGTGGCCGGCATTCCTGTGCCAGATCTGATTGCTATGGGCTGGTCAACCGAAGAAAAAATTGCTGAAATTGTTCAGCGCACCCGTGATGGTGGCGCTGAGATTGTTGGCTTGTTGAAAACGGGCTCAGCCTTTTATGCACCAGCATCATCAGCGATTGAAATGGCGGATGCCTATCTTAAAGATAAAAAACGCCTGCTGCCATGCGCTGCTTATGTTGAAAATGCCTATGGTCTTGACGGCATGTATGTTGGTGTGCCTGTTATTCTTGGTGCAGGCGGTGTGGAACGGATCGTTGAAATCACACTGAACGAAGAAGAACAAGCCATGTTCACGCATTCAGTCAATGCGGTAAAAGCACTCAATGAAATTGTAGAACGGGTCGAATAGACCCGTTTTTTTTGGCCGGGTATGGCACGAGGGTTTATTGTTCGCCGAATTATATGGTGGGGCATAAACTACACATAATAGATTTTAATAAGGGGGTAGACGGTTGTGAATATCCATGAACATCAAGCAAAGAGCCTACTGAAAGACTATGGTGTACCGGTGCCAACCGGCTATGCTGTTTTCAGTGTGGAGGAAGCTGTTGAGGCAGCCGGCAAAATCGAGGGTAATGTCAAAGTTGTCAAAGCCCAAATCCACGCAGGTGGCCGCGGCAAAGCAGGCGGTGTCAAGGTTGTAACCTCTATTGANGCAGTCAAAGAAGAAGCAACGCGTCTTTTTGGTTCTGTTCTGGTAACGCATCANACAGGACCATCTGGCAAAGAAGTCCAGCGTCTTTATATCGAAGAAGGCTGTGATATTGGCAGCGAGCTCTATCTTTCAATGTTGGTTGATAGAGGCACATCTACTGTAACGATCATTGCCTCAACCGAAGGCGGGATGGATATCGAAGCTGTTGCTGCGGAAACACCAGAAAAAATTATAACGGTATCCATTGACCCGGCAACAGGCTTGAAGCCGCATCATGCACGCCGCGTTGCCAAGGCATTAATGCTCGAAGGCGCAACTGCCAAGCAGGCCGGACCATTCTTGAAAAGTCTTTATGATGCGTTTGTTTCAACCGATGCTGCTCTGCTTGAAGTGAACCCGCTTGTTGTAACAGGTGATGGCGCGCTTATCGCACTAGATGCTAAGATGGGCTTTGATGATAATGCGCTGTTCCGTCAGAAGGATATTCTGGCGTTACGTGATTTATCCGAAGAAGATCCAGCTGAAGTGCGCGCCTCTGAATTTGAGCTAAACTACATCAAACTAGATGGCACAATTGGCTGTATGGTGAATGGTGCTGGTCTTGCGATGGCAACTATGGACATCATCAAGCTGGAAGGTGCTGAGCCAGCAAACTTCCTTGATGTTGGTGGCAGTGCAACGACCGAGCGTGTGACAGAGGCTTTTAAAATCATTCTGTCGGATGACAATGTGGAAGGTATTCTTGTGAATATCTTTGGCGGCATCATGCGCTGTGATGTGATTGCCCAAGGTGTTGTTGAAGCAGCGAAAGTTCTTGGTCTAACCAAGCCTCTTGTTGTGCGCCTTGAAGGAACAAATGTTGAAGAAGGCAAAAAGATTATGGCCGAGTCCGGTCTTGCCATTATTCCTGCTGATAATTTGGGTGACGCGGCACGTAAAATCGTTGCGGCCGTGAAAGGAGCTTAACGCATGTCTGTACTTATCGATGCACAAACAAAGGTAATCTGTCAGGGCTTTACAGGCTCACAAGGCACATTCCACTCAGAACAGGCAATTGCCTATGGCACGAAAATGGTCGGTGGTGTTACACCGGGCAAGGGCGGACAGACACATCTTGANCTGCCTGTTTTTGATACTGTTGCCGAAGCCAAGCAGGAAACAGATGCAGATGCGTCTGTTATCTATGTGCCNCCTCCATTTGCAGCTGATTCTATTCTGGAAGCGATTGAAGCTGAAATTCCGCTCATTGTCTGTATCACCGAAGGTATTCCGGTAATGGATATGGTAGCGGTAAAACGGGCTTTGTCTGGCTCAAAAAGCCGGCTTATCGGACCAAACTGCCCGGGTGTTATTACGCCTGGCGGATGTAAGATCGGGATTATGCCAGGCCATATTCATCAGGTCGGCAAGATAGGTATTGTCTCGCGTTCAGGAACGCTCACCTATGAAGCAGTTGCGCAAACATCTGCTGCAGGTCTTGGCCAGTCTACTTGTATTGGCATTGGCGGTGACCCCGTCAATGGGACCAACTTTATTGATTGTTTAGAACTGTTTCTGGGTGATGATCAGACAGAAGCAATCGTGATGATTGGTGAAATTGGTGGCTCAGCCGAAGAAGAGGCAGCTGCCTTTTATGCGGCGCAGGCAAACAGAAAGCCAATCGCTGGATTTATCGCTGGTCAAACAGCACCTCCTGGCCGGCGGATGGGCCATGCTGGCGCTATTGTTGCTGGTGGAAGTGGCGCTGCGTCAGACAAAATTATAGCAATGGAAGCTGCTGGTTTTGTAATGGCGGCATCACCATCTATGCTGGGAGAAGCGATTCAGGAAGCTATTTCGCGGTCTTAAAAGAATACCATGTTGAGTGGGGCAGCGTATTTTCGGATATTGGCTCGTTTTAGTGTCCGTTGATTATCAAGCTGCCCTAATATCTGAGGAATGATGCAGGTGATGCTTGCTCTGTATATGTTTTTCGGGTGATATTAAAGATTAGGTAAGTGTGTATTTGCGCGTAGCAAAACTTTGTGCGCGTAGGTCAAATAAGGAGAGTGTGGTGGATACAAGCTTTCTGTCGGGGGCTAATGCAACCTTTATCGCTGACATGCAGCGTGAATGGATACAAAACCCCCACTCGGTCGCGCCTGAATGGGCAGAATGGTTCTCATCAATCGGCGTGCTGTCTGACCAGATAGAAGTTCGCCCAGATTGGGGTAACGCGCCCACGCAAGTGGTTGGTGCTCATGATGTGCAAGCCTCTATTAAGGCTGTGGCCAAGGGTATAGCTGGCAATCGTGACCTGATGGCAGATGATGTCCGTTCAGCAACTCTTGATAGTCTGAGGGCTATCATGTTGATAAGGGCCTACCGGATAAGAGGCCATCTGCTGGCTCATCTGGACCCACTTGATTTACAGGAAAAAGAAATCCATCCAGAACTGGATCCCGCCAGTTATGGTTTTACTGATGAAGATATGGACCGCCCGATTTTTATTAATCATGTGCTGGGCCTTGAAACAGCGACACTGAATGAAATTCTGGAAGTCGTGCGTAACACCTATTGTTCGACCATTGGTGTTGAATTTATGCATATTCAGGATCCGGCCCAGAAAGCCTGGGTTCAGGAGCGTATTGAAGCCATTGGCAACCGCACCGAATTTACCGAACGCGGTAAGACCGCAATTTATGAGAAGCTTGTTGCAACCGAGAATTTTGAGCGGTTCCTGCATAAAAAATATGTTGGCACAAAGCGTTTCGGTCTTGATGGCGGTGAAGCACTGATTCCGGGAATCGAGCAGATTCTAAAAAGAGGTGGTCAGCTTGGCCTAAAAGAAGTTGTTATCGGCATGCCCCATAGAGGCCGGTTAAACGTGCTTAATAACGTTATGGACAAGCCGTTTAGAGCTATTATATCAGAATTTTTAGGCAATCCTGCTAATCCAGAAGAAGCAGGTGGTTCTGGCGATGTAAAATATCATATGGGCGTGTCTTCAGACCGCGTTTTTGATGATAATGAAATTCATCTTTCGCTTGCGCCAAATCCCTCTCACCTTGAAATTGTTGACCCTATTGTAATTGGCCGTGTGCGGGCAAAACAGGATCAGCTTGGCGATATAGAACGCACAGAAGTTCTTGGTATTCTGCTCCATGGTGATGCTGCTTTTGCTGGTCAGGGCGTTGTTGCTGAAACATTTGATTTCTCGGCGTTGCGCGGCTATCGCACGGGCGGTACGATCCATATCATCGTGAATAATCAGATTGGCTTTACAACAAGCCCAGCCTATTCACGTTCATCACCCTATCCGACTGATGTGGCAAAAATGGTCATGGCGCCTATTTTCCACGTGAATGGTGACGATCCTGAGGCCGTTGTTCATGCGGCGCGAATTGCAGTGGAATTCAAACAGCAATTCCATGCTGACGTCATTATCGACATGTTCTGTTATCGGCGGTTTGGTCATAATGAAGGCGATGAGCCGTCCTTTACGCAGCCCTTAATGTATAAAAAAATCAAGGAGCACCCAACGACCAGAGAAATCTATGCACAACAGCTGGTCTCAGAAGGTGTTTTTACAGCCGACCAAGCCAATAATATTGTCGAGGAACATCTTAAATTCCTAGATGAAGAATTTGAAGCTGGCACAACCTTTAAGCAAAATAAAGCTGATTGGCTCGAAGGGAAATGGACCGGCCTTAACAAAGCGCATGGTGATGACTGGCGCGGTGAGACATCTAGTGCGCTCGAAGATTTGAAAAAAATTGGTGATGTCATGACAACGATTCCTGCAAATATGCAGGTGAATGGCAAACTCCAACGGGTTGTTGATAACCGGAAAAAAGCGATCGAATCAGGTGAGGGCCTTGACTGGGCAACAGCTGAGCATCTGGCTTTTGGCACACTCCTGCTGGAAGGATATGCGGTACGCTTGTCTGGGCAGGATAGTGGNAGAGGAACATTCAGTCAGAGGCATTCTGTGTTTGTTGACCAGAATTCTGAAGAGCGGTTCATCCCACTGGCAAATATCAATGATGAACAGGCGCGATTTGAAGTTATTGACTCGCCACTGTCAGAAGTTGCCGTCATGGGGTTTGAATATGGCTATGCAATGGCAGAGCCAAATGCGCTTGTCATGTGGGAAGCTCAGTTTGGTGATTTTGCCAACGGCGCTCAGGTTGTTATTGACCAATTCATTAGCTCGGGCGAAGCAAAATGGCTTCGGATGAACGGTTTGGTTCTGCTTCTGCCGCATGGCTATGAAGGCCAAGGACCAGAACATTCATCTGCTCGTCTGGAACGCTATCTTCAACTCTGTGCTGAAGATAATATGCAGGTTGTAAATTGTACAACACCTGCGAATTATTTCCATGTTCTACGCCGCCAGCTCAACCGGGATTTCCGGAAGCCGCTGATCGTCATGACACCCAAAAGCCTGCTCCGTCATAAGAAGTGTATTTCGTCATTGTCAGACATGGCTGAGGGAACAAGCTTCCACCGGGTGCTTGATGAAGCAGATGGCTCTATCAAGGCCAAGAATGTCCGCCGGGTCGTGATCTGTAGTGGTAAAGTCTATTATGATATCCTTGAAGAGCGTCAAACCCGCAAAAGTGAAGATGTAAAGATTGTTCGCCTAGAGCAAATTTATCCCTTCCCGGCAAAAAGGATGGCATCTATTTTGGCAGAAACGCCGCAAGCAGATGTTGTCTGGTGTCAGGAAGAGCCGCAAAATATGGGAAGCTGGACATTTGTTCGTGACTACCTAGAAGATGCAATGAGCGCTGCTGGCATGAGCCAGTCACGCCCAGCTTATGCAGGCCGAAAGGCAGCCGCCTCTCCTGCAACGGGTAGTGCTAGCCGGCATGCAGCAGAACAGGCAGCCCTTGTGGATGCCGCACTTGACCTACAGAAGCAGAATATAGCAGCAGAATAACGCTACTAGCCCCCATGCACCATCTGGTGCATCATTACCAAAGTGATATCAAAAGGAGATATCGAACATCATGGCTATCGAAATTAAAGTCCCTGTTTTGGGCGAATCAGTTGTCGAAGCAACAATCGCACGCTGGATAAAGCAAAAAGGCGATGCCGTCGCCGCTGACGAAGCTATTGTTGAGCTGGAAACAGACAAGGTAACACTGGAAGTGCCGTCACCGGTCGCAGGTGTTATCGAAGACATTGTTGCAGCAGAAGGCGCTGTTGTTGGTGTTGACGCCCTTCTGGGACTTGTCACTGAAGGCGCTGTTGCAAGTGCAAAGCCGCCGCAGCCAAAACCTGCTGCTACACCTGCTGCTACACCTGCTGCGCCAAAAGCAGCG
>JGI26246J51724_1001228_pt1 | contig 11815 bp, 10 predicted proteins | sample SaaInlLV_10m_DNA_FD_51724 | JGI IMG/M metagenome (IMG submission 51724) | reverse complement strand
TGGGCGACCTGCCTATGCTGGGGTCAAGTGATCTTACGGGGCGAGCAAGGAAAGCGCAGTTTGTTCATCCTGCCCGCGGTGCTATTCGTGGTTTCAATGGTGATATTTCCGCTTATCTTTGCGCTTGGTATCGCCTTCTCAAGTTGGAATCTAGCCTCCCCGAATGGGCGGCAATTTAACGGGCTTGAGAATGTATGGCAGATGTGGAGCGATCCATTTTACTGGAACGCTTTGAAAAATATGGTCTATTACACATTGGCCATCATTCCTGAATATATTATCGCTTTCGCGCTTGCGCTGCTGCTGAATTCAGAAATACGGGGTCGAAAATTCTTTCGCGTGGCCTTCTTGCTGCCTTTGATGCTGTCACCCGTCGCGGTCAGCTGGATGATTGGCAAGTCAATGCTGGAAATCCGCTTTGGCCCTATTTCACGGCTTGCGCGCGAATTGGGCTGGGACAGTCCCTCCTTTTTCGGTTCGGGGGAAATCGCGCGGGCAATGATTATGATTATGGACGCTTGGACGTTTATTCCCTTTATGATGATTATGATCCTTGCAGGCTTGCAAGCGATCCCAAGAGAATTGCATGAGGCAGCGGAAGTGGATGGCGCGCCGGCCTGGAAACGCTTCTGGGAAATCACCTTCCCGCTGATGCTGCCGGTGTCGATCACCGCCATTTTAATTCGGATTATTTTCAAATTGAAACTGGCTGATGTGATTATCAATGTCACTTCAGGCGGGCCCGGCGGCGCGACAGACAGCGTCACCAGCTTTATCTTTCGCGAATATCGAGACCGCTCAAATGTGGGCTATGGCACATTTTTGGCGATCTTTTATTTGGTGATTATTGTGATTGCGATGACCATCCTAATGAAGTTGGCAGACCGCTGGATGCGGCCGAGATATTAAAACATGAGCGCGCAAATTTTCAAAGATAGCAAGTCAGATTTGGCCTTCCGCCCCAGTTGGATGGTTAATCGGGCGGTGATTTATGGCGTTTTGATCCTGTGGGCGGTGATTTGTTTGTTTCCGATCTATTGGACGCTGACCACCAGCTTCAAAGCAGCCCCCGATGTGATGAAGGGCAATCTAATCCCTTGGTGGGATTTCACACCAAAATGGCTTGGCATGCGCTCGCTGGGATTATCGCCCGAAACTATATTCCAAGAAAGCACTGTACGTGAAGAATTCTTAAAACGATTTTGGAATTCAACCATCGCAGCAACCGGATCCTCGGCCCTGGCGGTGATTTTAGGCAGCTGCACCGCCTATGGCCTCAGCCGGTTTAATTATCGTTTTGGTTTTATGCGCAATTCCGACATTTCGTTTTTCTTTCTATCGCAATTGATTTTGCCACCAGTGGTGTTGGCACTGCCCTTCCTTGTTTTATACAAAGAATTGGATTTGCTGGATACGCGTATCGGGTTAATCGGGCTTTACACGCTTACGGTTTTACCGATCGTGATCTGGATCATGCGCGATCAGTTTGGCTCAATCCCCGTTGAACTGGAAGAGGCCGCGCTGGTGGATGGGCTTTCTATATGGGGCGCGTTTGTCACGATTATTCTGCCAATCGCGCTGCCCGGCATGGTGGCCTCGTTCATCATTGCGTTGGTTTTGACGTGGAATGAATATTTCTTTGCAGCATTGCTCACCTCTTCGCATGCCAAAACCCTGCCCGTAATGGTAGCCAGCCAAACCGGATCTCAAGGCATTTCTTGGTGGTCAATGGCCGCGCTGTCATTCGCAGCGATTTTACCCTTGATCGTGATCGGTATTGTGCTTGAGCGGTTTATCATTAAAGGCATGGCCGCCGGCGCGGTGAAATAAGAAATTCTTCGGGTACTCTTAAGGGCTACGCCCCAAATGCAGCCACCAGACGCGGCCGTTTATTCTAAAAAGAATTCAGGATGTTCTTTTTCTAAGGGCGTCAAAAAGGACATCAATCTGCCCAAATGTTCCTGCATCGCGGCGCGAGCCGCCGCTGGATTACGCCGTTGCAAGGCCTGAAAAATTGCCTGATGTTCTGTCAATGTTTCCGCAACCCGACCCGGTACGGGCAGAACAAGCTGGCGCGCGCGATCCACATTCACCCAGGCGGTTTCTGCGAACCATGTCAATTTCTTAAAACCGGTAAATGCCAAAAGCATTTGGTGAAATTCACGATCTAAGCCATAAAAACCTTGAAAATCCTCATCCGCCACGAACGCCTCTTGGATCCGGATATTGCGTCGCAATAGCACGATCTGCTCCTGCGAAATTTGACGCCCCAACCGTTCAATCGCGGCAAGCTCTAACGCCTCGCGAATAAAGGCCCCTTCCCTGATTTCATCCATCGAAAAACGCGCCACATACGTGCCCGCTTGTGGAAACACCTCCACAAGCCCCTCTTGAGCAAGCCGGCTTATAGCTTCAGAAATCGGTGAGCGTGACACCCCTAAGCTGGCGCATAATTCACTTTTACGGATCAGCTCTCCGGGTTTGAATTGCAGATTGATGATCGCATCGCGCAGCGTAGAATAGGTGCGTTGCGTTAAAGAGCCTAGCGATGGCTCTATGGTTTTCAACTTTTTCGTCTCTGACTTTGCCAATTCAGAAACCCGCCCTCACGATGTGATATGCTAACATGTTAGCGCCATAGCCTGATGAGTCAAGCCAGCCGCGCGGCATCGCGCTGGGCGTGGGCCTAACACGTCACCTATGGCGGCACAACCGTTCCCAGGCCGCACACGCAACCCAATTCATCAATTCAGAAGGAAAGCATAGGGTTTTGGGGAACGTTAAAGCCTTTTCATGATGGCTTTTGTCGCGTCATAAAGATCTCGAAATATTTGAAAGTTATGATCATACCGCGGGTCAGCATTCGCGCGGATATCCGCTGCTATTGGGTTCCAATGCTCAATATCGGTGCGCTTCACCCGGCCAATGGCCAAAGCTGCCAAAAACGCATCACCATAACTCGCCCCTACCGTATTTTTGCGCACTTCCTGACGCAAGCCGCAAATATCAGAGGTGGCCTGAAGCCAAACCGCGTTCTTGGTCCCCCCGCCAACCGCCAATAACCGGTGTGGAGGGTGACCGATTTCAGAAAATGTNTCGGTGACATGGCGCGTTCCATAGGCAATGCCCTCAATCAAGGCACGATACATATCCCCCCGCGTATGGGTAAGATTTAATCCAAAAAAACTGCCCTTGGCATTGGCATCATGAATCGGCGTCCTTTCACCCGAGAAATAGGGCAAAAGTAGCAGGCCCTTGGCGCCGGGGGGCGATTCTTGTGCCTCTAGCGCCAATAAGGGAAAAGCCTCTTCGGGATCCAAATCTTTGGCAAACTGGTCGCGAAACCAATGCGTGAGCGTTCCGCTGGTGGCCAGCCCTGCCATCGAGGCATGTTCGCCTTCAAACAACCAAGGCGCATACCACAAACGCGGATCGCTAACGCGCTGCGCTGTACGTAAAATAATAAATATGGTTGAACCATACATCGCCATCATATCGCCAGGCGTATTTACCCCAACCGAAACCGCCTCAGCCGCAGCATCTATGGTGCCAGCCGTGATCGGTGTGCCTTCGGCAAGCCCTGTTGCCTGCGCGGCAGATTTGGTAACATAACCCGCAATATCGGTTGACCAGAGCAACTCGGGCAATTTCTCCAAATCGACGATATCATCTGCCAGATCCTCAATCCACGATTGCGTTGACACATCATAAAGCGGCGAAAAATTGGCGGCGGTGTAATGATCGATCACATAGCGCCCTGTGAGCCGATGCACTAAAAAGCTGGTTGAAGTTAAAATCCGAGCGGTTTGATTATAAAGATCAGCTCGATTGCGCTTGAGCCAAAGAATTTTTGGTCCCACAGATTGCGACGTCAACGCATTTCCGCAGCGGCTCAGGATTACCTCTTCACCAATGCGCTCTGTCAGCTCGCGCACCTCGCGTTCAGCGCGGGCATCCACCCCATAAAGCACCCCGTTCATCAACGGGTTTCCCTGCGCATCCACGGGCAGCATGCAGGGCCCAATCGCGCTGCAAGCAACCGCAAGAATATTTGCCGGATCAATTCCCGATTGTTTCAACAAGGCTTGGCTAACGACACAAAAATCGCCCCACCAATCTTGCTCGGGATCATGTTCTGCCCAGCCCGGTTGCGGCACCAACATTTTATGCGCGCGCCCCGCTTGCGCGATCACCTTCCCGCGTTCATCAACCAAAACACCTTTGGTTTCATAAGTGCCAATATCAATCCCTAATGTATAGCGCATTACGCTATTCTCCCCGCAGCAATGAAAATGCCGGATCAATGCGCTGCAAACCCGCGATCAAAAGCCTGCTCAACCCTGCCAAATCATTTAGATCACACAGCTCAGAGGGCGAATGTGAATATCGCATCGGAAAACCCAGATCCAAAGCCGCCACCCCTTCGCCTACCAGCTGCACATAAGACAGGTCAGTTAAGGCGCCGATATGCGCGCTGCGCTGCAACGGCAGCGAAAGATCCTGCGCAACGCGATCAAAAAGCGCCACCAAGCTTGGGTGCGGTATAACCCCGTTCAGGGTGCCGCGCCCATGAAAGGAAAACATGCTCATCGCCGGGCCGGCGCCCAAAGCCACATCGCCGCGCCCCTGCATATCAGGCGTGTCGGTCGCTAAGATAAGATCAAGCTGGATTGCAATATCAGGGCAAAGCTGTTGCGCCATGGGCAAAGCCCCGCGCAGGTTAAATTCTTCTTGAACGGTGAACACAATATCCACGGGCGGTCCGGCTGTGCGCTCGGCCAAATGTCGCGCAACTTCTAACAAAACCGCGCAGCCCGCCCGATCATCAATGCTGGTTCCAGCCACCCGGTCGGCGCTTAACGCCTGCGTTTTGGGAAAATAAACAACCGGGCTGCCAATATTGATGCCTGCCGCCCTAACGTCAGCGGCCGANCTAAANCCTAAATCGATATACATCTCGGAATATGGGAGAACTTTATACTTTTCTTCGGGCAAGGTGGCATGATGGCTTTTATTTGCAAAAACGCCAGCAACATCGCGCCCCTCGCCAACGCAGACCAAGACCGGTTGCCCTGCCAGCGCGCGCTCGGGCACGCCGCCCAAACGCTCAACACGCAAAAATCCATCGTCTTCTATTTTACGCACCACGAATCCCAATTGATCCATATGCGTGAATAACATCACCTTGGGCCCGGTTCCTGGAAACTGAACCAATAGATTTCCCAACCGGTCACTGCGCGTTGAAAGCCCTAGCCCCTGCAGTTGCTTTTTCAGATAGCGTGCCACACGCTCTTCATAGCCCGACAAGCCCGGCACCAGCATCAAGGCCTGTAAATCCTGTTTTATACGATTTTTCACATGCGCCCCCTTAAAACTCGGACGCGGTCCATAAAATCTAAGGCTCGGGCAGGATCAACGCTGTTCCAAGTATCGCCATCGCGTTTTAACGAAGAACCGACAATACAGCCATCCGCGACCCGAAGNACATCAGCCACCGTCTCGTGTTTTACCCCCGTATTGGCCAAAACAGGGGTGTCTGGCAAAATTGCTTTCACNGCCTCAAGATCGGACAGGGCGGCAGCCTCGCCGGTGATTTGGCCGCTGACCAAAACCGCATCGGGAATCGAAGAAAACACGGCGCTGCGCGCCCGATCGGGCAAAGACCGCTGATCGAGAGAATGCGCAAACTCCGCCGAAATATTGAACAACATCAGCATATCCGAGCGCCCAAGGCGATCACGATAACGCATGGCATCACCCGCATCTGGCGCCCAAAATCCCATATCAGACGCATAGGTGCCGGTGAAAATCTCGCGTATAAAGGCCGCGCCGGTTGCCGCCCCAAGCGCCACCGAAGCGCGTGGATCCCACAGCATATTCACACCAAAAGGCACTGTAATTTCGGCGCGCAACTGCCCAATCACATAGGCCGCCGTAGCCGTTGAGGCAGGGTCAACCTGAAACTCATAGGGGCGATCATTTTCATTGCCAAACATCACCGCATCAACACCAGCCGCTTGCAGCGCCATCAAATCGGCGCGCGCGGCGCTTAAAAGCCCCTCAAGCCCAGCGGCAGCATCATAAAGAGGGCTGCCAGGCAAAGCCCCCAAATGCACCATTGCAATTACCGGTTTGGGCTTTTGAAACAGCGTAGAAAATCGTGTCATNCCTGCGGCCTTCCAAAAAGAACTAATTGCCAAAAGCTTAGCCATTAAAATCTGTGCAGGCAAAAGAAAACTCGCTAAACTTCTGGCAAACAAGGAGAACCAATATGCTTAACACGCGTCACTGGGATCGGCATAAAACGGGCGGTCTGAATTTCACCGAATTAGGCTTTGGCACCGCGCCATTGGGAAATTTATACAAAGCGATTTCTGACGCTGAAGCGCGGGCAACATTGGATCAAGCCTGGGAAAGCGGAATGCGCTATTTTGATACAGCCCCNCTTTATGGGCTGGGTCTAAGCGAAACCAGATTGAATGGTTTTTTACGCGATAAACCNCGGGATCAGTATCTTTTGTCAAGCAAAGTCGGGCGGATCATGAAACCCTGCGCTCCTGAAGCGCGCACGGGGCTGGGGAAATGGTTCGACGTGCCCCAGCGCCAAGAACAATATGATTATTCTTATGACGGGGTCATGCGCTCGGTAGAGTTTTCACTTGAGCGGCTTGGCGTTAGCCGCATTGATATTTTATATGTNCATGACTTATGCGTTTTCACCCATGGATCAAAACAGGCCTCGGATGCACGTATCGATAGTTTTTTTGACGAAAAAGGCTATGCGGCGATGCTTGAACTGCGCGATCAAGGCGTCATTAAAGCCATTGGGGGCGGGGTNAATGAATGGGAAGTATGCCAAACCTTGGCCGAGCGGGGTGATTTTGATCTCTTCTTGTTGGCCGGGCGCTATACGCTGTTAGAGCAGGAGGCCTTGGAAAGCTTTTTACCGCTCTGCGAAGCGCGCGGAATCGGCATCGTTACAGGGGGGCCTTATAATTCGGGTATTTTGGCAACCGGAGCCGTACCCGGCGCATTTTACAACTATGATCCTGCCCCTGCCCATATTATGGAGAAAGTTGCCAAAATCGAGGTGATTTGCGCGCAATTTAACGTTCCTCTTATCGCCGCAGCGATCCAGTTTCCGCTCTTGCACAGCACGCATATGGCCGTCATTCCAGGCGGGCAAAGCGCAGAGCAAACGCGCTCGAACATTGCAGCTTTGCAATGTGACATTCCAAGCGAACTTTGGACCAACTTAAAATCCGCCGGGCTGATGCACCCAGATGCACCAACAGGACCGCCCAGATGATCATCGATGCACATCAACATTTTTGGCANCCCCTGCGCGGCGATTACGGCTGGATGCCCGAAGATAATCCAACGCTGAACAGAGCCTATGCCCCAAAAGACCTGTTGCCGATCCTGACGCGGCACAATATTGGCGGCACCATCCTTGTTCAGGCGGCGCCCAGCGTGGAAGAAACCGAATATATGCTGGGCTTGGCNGATGGCTGCGATGCCATTTTAGGCGTTGTTGGCTGGGTCGATTTTGANACCCCCAGCCAACGCCAAACGCTCGCGCGATTATCGCAGCATCCAAAGTTTGTAGGGGTGCGCCCGATGATCCAAGATATACCCGATGTCAATTGGATGCTCAGGGCGGATATCCAATGGGCCTTCGAAAGCATCTGTCAGCTCGATCTGAGCTTTGATGCGCTTGGATTCCCTCAACATTTGCCGAATTTTTTAACGCTGGCGAAGCGGTATCCTGAAATGAGAACGGTATATGACCATTGTATGAAGCCGCAAATTCGCGATGCTATGGGCGGACAAGACGCGTTGACAAAATGGGCTGAAGGGATCACCGCTCTGGCCAATATTGGCAGCAGCTATTGCAAATTATCAGGCTTAATNACCGAAGCGGGCGAGGGCTGGACAAAAGCCGATTTAAAGCCATTTTCCGATCACATATTGCAAAGCTTTGGGGCCGATCGCGTGATGTGGGGCTCAGACTGGCCGGTCTGCCGCCTTCAAGGCGAATATGACGTTTGGTTAAGCGCAGCCCAAAGCCTCACCTCGCATTTAACGCCGCTCGAGCAAGCGAAGGTGTTTGCGCAAAATGCCCGAAATTTTTATCACTTGCGATAACGCGGCCTAAAGCGCGCTGTTCTGTATTAAGGCTTTTATGTCGCTAGGGGTGATCTCCGAACGCTGGTGCCGCGGCGTGGCGACGTGCAGCGCCGCCGCCGCTTGGGCATATCTAAGCGCAGATTCCCAAGGGATCTGCGCAAGCCGCTGCGCCGCCAAGGCGCCAACAAAAACATCCCCTGCCCCATGCGAAGACAAAGACGGCACCTCAAAAGCAGGAAAGCTTTGGCAGGCGCCATCGGGCAAAATCAAATCAAGCCCATCCGCCCCTTTGGTTATGATCTTAGTTAATCTCTGATAGGCAGGGTTAGAAAAAAAGGCTTGATAGAACTGCGCTTCGACACGGTTCATAATCACCACATCCAGCTGTCCCATCAGCGCCGGCCCAATCTCGCGGGCTGGCGCAGCATTCAGCCAAACCTCGCTGCCGTTTGCGCGCGCGCGTTGCGCAAGTGCCAAATTGATCGCCTCGGGAATTTCATTTTGCAGCAAAAGCAGGCCAGTCTCCGCGTCAAGCGACACTTGCGCTGCATCAATCCGCAAATTGGCTTCAGAGACGATCACCGCGCCGTATTCGCCGCCCGTCTCCAGGATCGCTACGCTCATCCCACTGGCCCCGGCATCTTGCTGCAATTGCGACAGATCCAAGCCAGACTCTTGCAAAACGCGCAATAAACTCTTGCCAAACTCATCTTGGCCAAGGCGGCCTACGAAATAGGTTTCGGCGCCATTGCGCTGGGCAGAAACCGCCTGATTGCCCCCTTTACCGCCAAAATCATACGCCACCTCACTGCCGCGCACCGTTTCATCGCGCTGCGGTAAATTGGGCGCTTGCACCAAAACATCCCAATGCAAAGCCCCAAGCACGCAGAGCCGCGTCATGCGAAGAGGCTGCCCTGAACGATGCGCATCGCATTGGGCGCATCTTGCTGGGCAATCGCCCGCTGCAAATCGGCATTATCGGCCAGACGGGCGGCGATAGGCAGTAATTTGTGAATTGCGGCAATATTGCTCTGGGCTTCGGCAACAGGATCCAAGCCGGAATGGTCGGGGAATGTGTCAAAATACAACGCGCCGTGATAGTTTAAACGTTGCAGTTCAACCAAAAGCTCAACCGTTTGGATCGGATGCACCGCCGCCACCATCAACCCATTATCCCATTTGCCATAGCCATCGTTTAAATGAACTCCAAGCAGCTTCGAATGCCGCGCAATCAAACTGGCCGCAAAGGCCGGCATTTCATCCGCATAAAGCACATGCGCAAAATCTAACGTTACGCCGGTATTCGNGCGGCCAATCTCTTTAAGCGCCAAAAGCGTGGTTGCACCATCCGGCATAAGCGCGAAAGCCCGCGGCTCATTCGGTTTATATTCTAAAGCAATTTCAATATCTGGATTATGATCCGCCACCTCGGCGATCGCTTGAACCGTATCATCCCAGATTTTGGAATAATCGGCCTGAAAGGAATAATCGAACCCATCTTGCCCCATCCAGAGCGTCATCAAAGANCCGCCAAGTTCTGCCAAAGCATCCAAGCCCGCCTTCGTTTCATCAATCGCAGCGCGGCGCACCGTTGGGTCTGGATTGGTAAACGCGCCCAGCTTGAAACCCGGATTAGTGTAATAGCGCATGGCCAAACCGTTCAACACGATCTGTTGATCTTGAAACAGATGCTTTAAATCTTGCATCGANACATCGGCAAAATGATCCGGGTAATTGAGATCAGCAGCGTTGAGCCCTGCGGTTGCCGCGCGCGTCAGCAGGTCAATCGTAGTAATTTTGTTTTTTCCGGGCCAGTACGCCTCTGCCCCGATTTTAAAAGCGTTCAAACGCCCCGCAAATTTGATATCGCTGCCGGTTTTCATTTATCCCCCGTTTCTTCTGCTGAGCGAAGGCTAACACTGGCCCCGAAACTTAGCAATCTGAACCCGTGACCAAACAAAGACGCAGCGAATTGCCCTAGCTGAACCCATCAGGCGCTAAAAGCTTTGATCCGCAAAATAATCTGTGCTTATCTTTAGAGACTTTTCTCGCGCCACGGGCCATTTGCCACCACGTGGCGCAAATACAGANTAATTAAGGAAATAGTGATGTATGGTGAAGTTCAAGGAACGGGGTTTGAAACGATTGATCTCCGCTTTGACGCCTGCTTAACCGGGCATGGGCGCGTTGAACGGCTTTGGAGCGGCGCGCGCTGGCTGGAAGGCCCGGTTTGGTTTGCCGCTGGACGCTATCTTTTGATCTCAGACATTCCCAATAACCGTCTTTTGCGTTGGGATGATACGGATGACAGCATGTCCGTATTTCGCAGACCCTCAAATTATTGCAATGGCAATACGATTGACCAACAGGGGCGCTTGATTACCTGTGAGCATCTCACGCGGCGCGTCACGCGCACCGAACATGATGGATCGATCCGGGTTTTGGCAGATGAATTTAACGGCAAAAAGCTAAACTCACCCAATGATGTGGTGGTGAAATCCGATGGATCTGTATGGTTTACCGATCCGACATACGGCATTTTAAGCGATTATGAGGGCCGCCGGGCACCGGCCGAACAAAGCGGCTGTCATGTATATCGAATTGATCCGGAGACATCCGATATAAAACAAGTGACCCGCGACTTTATGCAACCCAATGGTTTGGCGTTTAACCCAGATGAAACCGCGTTATTCATCTCTGATACGGGGGCGTCGCATGCGGAAAACGGGCCAAAACATATTCGCAAATTTAACCTTGGCGAAAACGGGCAAACGCTGAGCGAAAGCACGGTCTTCGCCGAATGCAGCGCAGGCTTGTTCGATGGATTTCGATTTGACGATGCGGGCCGGCTTTGGAGCTCTGCGGCGGATGGCGTGCATTGCTATGATCCAGATGGCACTTTGATCGGAAAAATACTCATTCCCGAAATGGTCGCCAACCTATGTTTCGGGGGCGCTGCCCGAAATCGGTTGTTTATCGCAGGCACCACCTCGCTTTATGCGGCCTATCTCAATGTCAACGGCGCCTAACGTAATTGCCTTGGGTCAATCTAAATTTAAGGCATAGAAATCATTCTTTTGAGAAATGCGGGCCAGATCGTGAGCGCCACGCGCTGTCATGGAAGAACCGTGTGAAACGCGTCTCGATAGGGTTGCGCAGACGCCGGCAATTCACGCTTTAAAAAGAAATTATGATCCGTCACCTGACGCCTCAGAACCGGCAACATCTCTTTAAATGCGGCATAAATTGATGGGCTTGGGACCGGCAGATCATCCTTTATCAACGCATGCAGCTGCGCCAAGCGATAATATGGCACCATCGGAAACATATGATGTTCTACATGATAATTCATATCCAGATAAATAAACCGGCTGATCCGGTTCATATAGACCGTGCGCGTGTTTAAACGGTGATCCAAAACATCTTCTGCCAATCCGCCATGCTGCAACACGCCCGTCATCACGTGATGCCACGCGCCATATAGCCGCGGCAATCCAATCACCATCAANGGCAGAATGGACCACAAAATAAGTGCAAGCGCACCGGTTGCTGCATAGATCACCACCCAAATCCGCGCAACATGNATAACCTTTTTGGCTTCGACCTCAGGCACATAGCAAGCTTCCTCAGGATGCAGCTTCCCGCTTGCGTGAAGGCACATCCGCGCCCAGCCATTATAGGCGTC
>JGI26246J51724_1001226_pt1 | contig 11818 bp, 8 predicted proteins | sample SaaInlLV_10m_DNA_FD_51724 | JGI IMG/M metagenome (IMG submission 51724) | reverse complement strand
GAATGTAATTCGAAGTTGGTCAACAGAACATCGAATTCCTCAGCGGGGGTACAATTGCTAAGTGTGAAGATGAAGAAGAGGTTATAAACAAAGAATCGGCCAAAAGTGTGGGAAAGATTGCGCATAGAATACAAATGAGTTGGTACAAGAATACCTAAATTTGTCCAAATTCTTTTCAATAATGAATAGCACTGCTGTTGCCACTTTAGATCAGGCTCAAGAAATGGGCCTCCGCCCCGAAGAGTTTGATAAAATCAAAGAGATTTTAGGACGCACTCCAAACTACCTTGAGCTTTCTGTTTATGGTGTAATGTGGAGTGAGCATTGTTCTTACAAAAACTCTATCGTTTGGTTAAAGAAATTGCCAAAGAAAGGCCCTCACATGCTCGTAGAGGCAGGTGAGGAGAATGCCGGTTTGGTTGATATAGGCGACGGCCTAGCGTGTTGTTTTAAAATTGAATCGCACAATCACCCTTCAGCGGTTGAGCCTTATCAAGGCGCCGCTACAGGCGTAGGTGGTATTAATCGCGATATTTTTACCATGGGTGCACGCCCTATCGCACAGCTCAATTCTTTGCGCTTTGGTAAGCCCACAGAGGACCGTACAAAATGGTTAGTTAAAGGAGTGAGTAAAGGAATCGGCGATTACGGGAATGCCTTTGGTATTCCCATTGTAGGCGGTGAGGTTTACTTTGACGAATGTTACCATCAAAACCCACTAGTAAATGCCTTTTCTGCGGGTATCGTTGAAGTGGGTAAGGAAATATCTGCCACCTCTTCAGGAGTTGGAAATCCAGTGTTTATAGTGGGTTCAGCTACCGGAAAAGACGGTATTCACGGGGCATCGTTTGCTTCAAAAGACCTTGATGAAGATTCGTCAGAAGATATTCCATCTGTACAGGTGGGTGATCCATTTCAGGAGAAATTGCTTCTAGAAGCAACCATGGAATTGGCTACTACAGATGCAGTAATAGGAATGCAAGATATGGGAGCAGCAGGTATAACTTGTTCTTCTTGTGAAATGTCTGCATCAGGTGAGCACGGTATGGACATCTGGTTGGATAAAGTGCCGCTTCGTCAAAACATGGAGCCCTGGGAAATTTTACTTTCGGAATCTCAAGAGCGTATGCTTATTGTGGTTGAGAAAGGTAAAGAGCAGAAAGTGCTTGATATTTTTGATAAGTGGGATTTAGAATGTGAGGAAATTGGTGTTGTTACCCAAGGTGGAACAGTAAATTACTACTGGGACGGCGAACTTGTAGGTTCTTTGCCTGCTGAGAGTGCTGTTTTAGGCGGAGGCGCACCGGTCTACCATAGAGAATGGTCAGAACCTGCTTACTACCAAGAATACAAGAAATTTCATATTTCCACCGTTGAGGANCCTGCAGATTTGAAAGCGGTAGCTACCAAAATGGTTGCCCTACCGAACATTGCTTCTAAACGATTCATTTACGAGCAATACGACAGTATGGTGGGTACGCGNAACATGGGGACCAATGATCCTTCTGANGCAGGNGTAGTAAATATAAAAGGCACGGATAAAGCGCTTGCCATGAGCGTAGATTGTAACAGTAGATTTGTGAATGCAGATCCTGAAGTAGGATGTGCAATGGCCGTTTCTGAGGCAGCAAGAAATATTACTTGTTCAGGCGGTATACCATCCGCAGTAACGAACTGTTTGAACTTTGGTAATCCGTACAACCCTGAGGTGTACTGGCAGTTCGTGGGTTCGATCAAAGGGATGAGTGCTGCATGTGAAAAATTTGAAACCCCGGTAACAGGAGGAAACGTAAGTTTTTACAACCAAACGCAGATTGGCGATAAAATTGAACCCGTATTCCCAACACCTACTATTGGTATGATTGGTGTGGTTGAGGATAAAAAATTCATCACCACATTGAGTTACAAGACTAAAGGTGATTTGATTTTCATGATTGGCGCAAATCGCGAGGATATTTCTTCGTCACAGTATTTGGTGAACATTCATGGTATTACCAACAGCTCAACGCCACATTTTGACCTGGAGGAAGAATATGCCAACCAGAGACAAGTTCAGATGTTGATTCGTGAAGGCGTACTCAATAGTGCACATGATTTAAGCGAAGGCGGTCTATGGGTTGGATTGCTAGAGAAAGGATTTGCCTCAGGATTGGGTTTTGACATCACTCTTCCAGCAGAATTCAGAAAAGATGCAGTGCTTTTTGGTGAGGCAGCTTCTAGAATTCTCGTCACGGTAAGTGAAGAAAATAAAGATAAGTTCATCGACTTGATGATGCTGAATGGCTGTGATTTTGACCTAATGGGACACGTCACTAAAGGAGGTATTCGTGTTGATGACGAAGATTGGGGTAGCGTAAGCGATTACCAAGAGATTTATGATAATGCGCTTGGTGCTATTTTGAGCGCATAAAACGACGCTACGATTAAAATTTAGGACGGCCTTCACGAGAGTGGAGGCCGTTTTCTTTTGCGTAGCGACCGATTCGATATTCAAGTCCAAAAGTAATTCCTGTAGTCAAGCTTGTTGCAGGAGATATTGGGTAATAAAAAGCACCGTAAATACTGCATTTAGGCTTTATAGTGGTTGCAAACCCCAAGGAAGGTGCCATCCCAAAAGTATTAGATTGCTGTTGTCTGATTCTTTCTGCAGTTTGGACAATGCCCGCCCCGAACCGTACCTCGCTAGCGAAGGGCTTTATGTCTATCGCTTTGATAAGACTAATACTTCGCCAATCATTGAAAACGTTTGTTCTCCATATTCCTCCGCCGTCAGTCAGTCCTTGTAATTCAATGTAGGTGTTTTTTGTAGCCTCATAAGCAATTCTTCCACTTACATATGGAAAACCTAGTCCTAGACTTACGTAACTAAAACGGTTCGACTCCATTTGTTCTAAGCCTTGTCCTGCAGAAGAAAGGCCGATAGAGGTTAAAACGAGAAGCAGTTGTAGTCTACGCATGTTAGGGCAATACATCTAATGCCCGAAGTTCAAGAATTGAGTTGGCTAATTGCGCTGTAGGAGAATTAATTTATTCACTATTGATAATAATTTACACAAGTGCGGAAGGTATTGGCGTGCGCTTCAATGATGGTTTTGATCTCGGGACTGTATCCGCCTCCCATGTTTATGATCAGTGGAATGGACTGACGGTAACAACGAGAGATGACAGCTATGTCTCGTTCTTTGCATCCATTTAGTGAAAGTCCCATACGTCCCAGCTTGTCGCTTTCAAGTACGTCTACTCCGCTCTGAAAGAAGACCATTTCTGGTTTCACTTTTTCAAAGAGTTCATCCAAGGTTTCATTCAACAAGCTGAGGTACGTTTTGTCTTCGATATAATCTGGAAGGGGCAGGTCTAAATCACTGGTTTCTTTGTGGTAGGGATAGTTTTTATCGCCGTGCATTGAGAATGTGAAAATTCGATCTTCGTCTGTGGCCATTGCCGCGGTGCCGTTGCCTTGATGTACGTCGAGGTCAACGACTAAGATGCGCGATATGCCGCAATGATCAAGGGCGTAATGTGCTGCAAGCATGATGTCATTGAGCATACAGAAGCCCTCACCGCGGTCGTAGAAAGCGTGATGTGTGCCACCTGCGATATTCAATGAACATCCGTATTCTATGGCGAATAATGCATTGTTAATGGTCCCTTGTCCAATAGTTCGCTCTCGTTCAATGAGCTGTTCGCTCCATGGGAAGCCAATTTTTCGTTGTGCTTTTCCGTCTATACTTCCGTCCAATAAGCTTTGAAAATAGTGCGGGCAATGGGTACGAAGGATTTGTGCTTCTGTTGCCAGGCTTGGAGCAAAAAAGTTCTCTTCGCTCAACGTTCCTTCATACAGCAGTTGCTGCGGCAACAGGCTGTATTTGGACATGGGAAAACGGTGATTGTCCGGTAACGGGTGATGGTAGATGGGCGCCCAGGCGACTTTTATCATGCTACTGCCTCAAAACAGCGCCAGTCCGTTTGTTCAATTGGTCCAGGATGCGCTGAACTGTTTTGTCAACCGCTTTGTCGTTCAATGTTTTGTTGGCATCTTGGAAAATCAAACCGATGGCATAACTCTTTTTATCTGCGGGCAGTTTATCACCCTCGTAAACATCAAAAAGGAACGTATTCACCAATAAACCTTTACCTACTTGACGGATGCAATCTTCCAAATTCTGGTACTGTTCGGACCGGTCAACAAGCAAGGCAATATCGCGGCGGACAGAAGGGAATTTAGGTAAATTTTCAAATAATGAAGCCCCACCCCGCAGTACCAAGTTTTTGCATTGTTCCCAGTTTAAGCTGGCATGAACAACGGCACCTTTGATGTCAAAATGCTTCAAAACTTTTGGATGTACGGTACCCAGATGGCCCAACGTAGATTTACCAGATTTGACGATCACGAACTCGCCGTAAAGTGAATGTTCGGCGGTGGTAAATGAAACGGATACTTCCAATCGGTTAAATAAAGCTTCTAGCATGCCTTTCAACCAGAAATAATCGTTCTGTTGACTGGCCGAATTCCAATAGTCTTCACGTTGCGCGCCAGCCGCGAAAAGGTCTAACTGAGTATTCTCATAGTAGCCGTTTGATCCTTTCCCGTAGGTTTTTCCGCGCTCGAAGAATCTTAAGTTGGGTTGTTGTCGCTTTTGATTGAAGCTAATGGCTTGTATTCCACCGAAAAGGAGGTTATTGCGCATGACATTGAGATCGAGACTCAACGGGTTAAGCATTTCAATGAGTGATGCGGAAACTTCCGGCTGAAGTGTTGTGTAATCGGCCCCTTTTGCGAGGCTGTTATTCATGATTTCGAAGAAGCCATTGCCGGTTAACTGGTCAAGAACACTGCGTTCTATTTTTTCAGGACGTGGATCGTGCTGAGCAACACTTATGCGCATTTGATCCGGCACGGGAACTTCATTGAAGCCGTAAATACGAAGTAGTTCTTCAGCAACATCGACGTCGCGCGTAACGTCAACCCGATAGGTAGGCGCAAGAACTTTCCATGAATCGCCGTCAATGCTAATGATTTCAAAATCAAGCAACTCAAGGATTTGTGTCATTTTCGCTTTGTCCAATTCAACCCCGATAAGTTTTAAAACTTTCGAACGGCTAAAGTCAATCAAGACGCGTTCAAAATGGTCTTTGCCTTTATGGTCTCTGGTGCTTGCGGTTCCGCCGGTTAATTCGCACAACAAGGCAACGGCATAAGCATGCGCGTCAATGGTAGCGTTTGGATCGACACCTCTTTCATAACGATAGCTGGCGTCTGAATTTATAGCATGACGTTTCGCCGTTTTACGAACACGCACGCTGTCAAAATAAGCGCCTTCGAGGTAGATATTCTTTGTTTGGCGGGTAACGCCGCTTGAAGCGCCGCCTAAAACGCCGGCAATGCACATGGGTTNNGNNGCATCAGCAATCACACAATCCTGCGGGTCCAATGCACGTTCTACCTCATCAAGAGTAATGAGCTTTTCCCCCATTTTCGCCTTACGTACGATGACCGTATTCCCTTCAATGGCATCTGCATCAAAAGCATGCAACGGGTGTCCAAAGGTGTGCAACACAAAGTTGGTAATATCTACAGCATTGTTCTTTGGCGTGAGTCCGATCGCTACAAGGTGTTCCTTCAGCCAGTCGGGACTTTCTTCAATGGTTACGTTGGCGATAAAGGTGCCGTGGTATGACGGACAGCCGCCTTCGTCTTCAATCCTTAAATCGATAGGGTTGGGTGCTGTTTCCGACGCAAAGAGCTTGGGCTCCTCTAGTTCCGGGGCATCCATTCCTTTGGTAATCATTGCGGCACGTAAATCGCGGGCGACACCGATATGTCCCATCGCATCCGTGCGGTTAGGTGTCAAGCCAATTTCGAAGACGAAATCACTTTCAACATCAAAGACGGAACTGCAGGGTATCCCCGGTTTTAAAGAGTCATCTAGAACCATAATGCCGTCGTGACCCGACCCAAGACCGAGTTCATCTTCCGCACAGATCATGCCCATACTGACTTCACCGCGTATTTTACCTTTTTTGATTTTTAGTTCCTCGCCACCCGGGTATAGTGTGGTGCCTACCGTTGCAACGGGGACTTTTTGGCCAGCCGCTACGTTGGGTGCGCCACAGACGATTTGTACCGCATCTTCCATTCCAATGTTGACCGTGGTGATGCGAAGTCTGTCGGCATTGGGATGTTGTTCGCAAGTAAGCACTTCTCCAACCACAACCCCGCGAAGGCCACCGGGAATAGTCTCCACTTCTTCTAAACCTTCTACTTCGAGACCAGTATCAGTCAATAATTCAGAGACCAGCTCTGGATTGAGATCTATAGGTAAATAACGCTTTAGCCAGCGGTATGAAATCTTCATTGGGTCAAAATTGATTGAAAGCCAAAGTTACACTTTGCAGGAGAATCGCAAAGGCTTATTTCTGCTGAATTAGAAGAGGTTGAAAAGAACCAGTCCGTAGATTCCAAAGCGCAGATAACGCACCAATGTGAGCAATGCGAAATATTTGAAAGGGAACCTGTTCAGGCCGCAGAGTTGACATANGATAGGGTAGGGCAAGGGGGTCAGCGCAGCGAGGATGATGAGTAGTCCTCCGAAGTTTCTTAATTGGTCCAAAGTGGATTTATGGCGCTCCAAAATTCGCTTTCTAATGATGCTNCGAGTACGTAAAAATCGGCCGATAAAGTAACTTGCAATTCCCGCACTGTAGCTCAAAGAGGCTAGGAAGAAGAGCATCCAACGCGGTTTTAATGTTTCGTCCGCCCAAACAATAAGTAGTTCAGGGGTGATGATACCAAAACTAACCTCACTTGCGAAAAATAGTCCCAACAATGCGGGCGTGCTAAAAGCTAGCGTTACCCACTTTATAGCAGAATCTATATCCAATATCCAAGCATCGAAAGCATAGAAAAGACCCAGAACAGCAACAATGGAGCCAATAAGTTTGACGAGGTTTTTCCGCACAAATGCGTAACCACCGGAGTGCTGAAGTAGTTTGTGGTAACCTTTCAGAAAAATTGGGATACGACTTGGCATGCGAATTAAGATATTCTATTCCAACCCCATTGATCCTTATAAAGTTCAATCCAGCGCGATTTAATGCCCTGGTGATCCGGATGGTTGAGTTGTGCATCATCGAGCAATAACTGTTCCACAACCCCTTTGGTCCAGGCTAGAATTGCACCGTCGTTTAGTAGCGAAGCCAGTTTGAATTGAAGCTGCCCGCTTTGACGCGTTCCCATTAAATCTCCCGGCCCTCTCAACTGCATATCTACCTCCGCAATTTCAAAGCCATCTGTGGTACGTACCATGGTTTCGAGGCGTGTTTTCGCATCGGCTGAAAGTTTAAAGGAAGAGACTAGGATGCAGTAGCTTTCATCTGATCCGCGGCCGACACGGCCGCGTAATTGGTGCAATTGGCTTAANCCAAAACGTTCGGCGTTTTCAATAACCATTACGGATGCATTGGGCACATTAACCCCAACTTCTATGACCGTTGTAGCGACCATAATATTTGCTTTCCCTTTTGCGAAGCGTTGCATTTCGCCTTCTTTCTCTGCGGCGGTCATCCTGCCGTGTACAACGGCGATTTGGTATTGCGGTCGCGGAAAATCACGCAGCAGCTGTTCGTAGCCAACTTCAAGGTTTTTAAGGTCTAACTTTTCGCTCTCCTCGATTAAAGGAAAAACCACATACACTTGCCTTCCTGCGGCTATTTCTCGTTGCATAAAGCCATTGAGCTTGAGTCGATTTTTGTCGAAAAGGTGTAGGGTTTTTACGGGCTTTCGTCCCGGTGGTAATTCGTCAATAACACTAATATCGAGGTCGCCGTAGACGGACATAGCGAGGGTTCGTGGGATAGGGGTGGCCGTCATCACCAATACATGAGGCGGATGCTCATTCTTCTTCCAAAGCTTCGCACGCTGGGCAACACCAAACCGGTGCTGTTCGTCAATCACAGCAAGACCAAGATTGGCAAATTTCACTGTGGGTTCGATCAGCGCATGCGTTCCGATCAGGATTTGCAATCGACCTTCTTGCAGGGCATTGTGCAATTCCGCACGTTTTGCTGCAGGAGTGGACCCGGTTAACAGCTCAACTGTAATTCCGGCAGGTTCACAGAGTTCTCTAAGGCCATTGTAGTGCTGGGTTGCTAAAATCTCTGTAGGCGCCATGAGGGCCGCTTGATAGCCATTGTCTATAGCCAAGAGCATCGCGAGTAAGGCAACGATTGTTTTTCCAGAGCCTACATCCCCCTGAACTAGGCGGTTCATTTGTGCTCCTGTTCGCACATCTCCACGGATTTCTTTGACCACACGTTTTTGCGCATTGGTCAGTTCGAACGGGAGGTGGTGGTTGTAAAAGCTTAAAAAAACCGCGCCAACCTCTTCAAAGGTGTAGCCTTTGATGGCCGTTTTCTGACGCAATTTATTTCGTTGTTGTGTCAATTGAAGGAAGAAAAATTCCTCAAACTTTATTCTGTTTTTAGCAGCCTCGAGGTGCTTTGCAGAAGGTGGGAAATGAATCCATGTCAGTGCTTGAACTTTGCTAACGAGTTGGTTTTTGGTCCGAAAAGCCTCCGAAAAGGGCTCTTCTACCTGTGCCAATTCTGCTTTAAGGACCGCTTTCATCACCTTCGCGATACCTTTGGAGTTCAGCCCCCGTTTGGTCAGCTTTTCCGTCGTGGAATACACCGGCTCTACCGCAGATTCCTCAGCATCCGTAGGGGCATAAAGTTCAGGGTGGGGCAAGCTTTTTTTTCCATTAAAGTCATTGACTTTTCCATAGACTACCATGGGCGTATTCAGCTTCAAACTTTTGCGAACCCACTTAGCGCCTTTGAACCAAACCAATTCTATAAAACCCTCTCCGTCCGTAAACGTGGCTACCAATCGTCGTTGTCGCGGCGCACCCAATTCTTCAATTTTTGTGATTTGGCCTTTTATTTGAACATCACCACTGTGTGCGTTGAGTGTGCGGATGGTATGGAATTGGCTTTTATCTACATAACGGAAGGGATAATGCTCCATGAATTGCGCCATCGTCCGTATCCCGAACTCTTCAGCGAGAAGGGCAGCACGGTCCGGACCAATTCCGGGTGCATAGACAATAGGGCTTTGGGTAGTGCTCATCGTTGTAAAAGTAAGTATCTTTTGGCCCACGAAAATGCAAAATCAAGGGACAAATATCTTTCGACTCGTTACGGTGCTCGCGGACAGCGCCTTATTGTTGGTGCTGTTTGCAGCCATAGGCTATTGGCGTTTCGACGACTTACGCATCGCTAACCCGGAGTACTACAACTACTACCTACAGCTTTTAGTGTTGACCGTTGTGAGCTGGTATGCAGCTGGGCGTTGGTCAGGTATTTTCAGTTACACCAGTGGTTTGGAGCAGCGCAATGTGACCGCAAACGTTTTGCGTGCTGCTTTAGCGCAATTCGCCATGCTCGCAATCATTGTTGTTGGTTTAAAAGGCTATTACTACAGCCGTGTCTTCCTCGCGAGCTATTTCTCATTACTTTATGGGATTGCATGGTTGTACCGATTGTTCTTAGTGCAATACCTAAGAAACCAAATGGCACGCGGCAAATGGCAACGGACATATGTCTTGGCCGGTACGCACGCCACGGCAGAAGCGTTACGCACGCTCACCGAACTACGCCCGGAATTGGGTTGGTCGTACCAAGGTACTTTCGAAGGAAAAATGACAGCCGCAGATGAACTTATCTGCGCTCACGCCCCGGGTACCTCTGGTTATGAAGCTGCTACTGGTCACGCCTTGAGCGCGGGTATGCGNTTTCGNTTCTTGCCTGATATGGGGCCAAAATATGCNGGNCAAATGTTCCTGGAAAATCTCGAAGGCATCCCGCTCTTTTCTCACCGTCGAGAACCTCTTTCTAATTGGTCCAATGCCTTTCTTAAGCGCATTTTTGATGTATTTACTTCCCTACTACTTCTCGTTACCATTGGGCTTTGGTTGTTTCCGCTGTTCGCTCTTGCGCTTTTAGTCACAGGAGCTGGATGGCCGCTCTTCAGTCAACGTAGAGAAGGCTTGTCGGGTAAGCCATTTACGGTTTTAAAGTTCAAAACCATGAATAGTGCAGGTCAAAGTAATGTCCTTCAACGCTGGATGCGAAAAACGGGATTGGACGAGTTGCCACAATTGGTCAACGTCCTTTTTGGGCAAATGTCCATGGTGGGGCCGCGTCCGCATACGGCAGGGGATGGGGCAACCTATGCCGCATCTGTGGCCACATATAAAATTCGTTATTGGGCCAAACCAGGCCTGACCGGTTTAGCGCAGGCCAGAGGCCTGCGCGGTGGCGGATCTGCTGCACGTCCCGAAATGCTCGAAGAGCGTATCCGTGCCGATGTCTACTACATCGAACACTGGTCCTTTTTACTGGATTTACGCATAGTCATTGAAACCGCCGTTCGCACTTTGTTCGCGCCGGCAACTTTACATTCAAAATAAAAGATGAAATACCCAACCCTTCTTGAGCGATTCCAAACGTATGTTCAAATAGATACGCAAAGTGATCCGCACAGTCCCACTGTGCCTTCGACATTAAAGCAGAAGGATTTAGCACGTGTGCTCGTCGATGAATTGCTTGCGATGGGGGTAAGTGATGCGCACATGGATGAATTAGGTTACGTCTACGCTACCGTACCGGCATCGCCTGGCCATGAAAGTGCGCCAGCGGTTTGCTTCTGTGCGCACATGGATACCTCACCCGAATATTCTGGTGCTGGCGTAGTTCCTACTCTACATCACAATTACGACGGTGGTGAGATTAAACTCCCTAAGGACGGCATAGTTATTTCTCCGAACGATTTCGGTGCTTTAAAGGAGATGAAAGGCCACACCATTGTGACGTCCGACGGCTCCACACTGCTTGGTGCGGACAATAAAGCTGGCGTCACAGAAATTATGACGGCTGTTGAAGTACTGATGAAATCCGATTTGCCGCATGCGACGATGAAGGTGTTATTTACGCCCGATGAAGAAATTGGCCGTGGGGCTGATCATGTGGATCTAGAAAAATTAGGAGCCCAATTTGGCTATACAATGGACGGTGCAACCAAAGGATCCATAGAAGATGAAACGTTCTCTGCAGATGGTGCGACGATCATATTTCGTGGTGCCAATACCCATCCCGGGTTTGCCTTTAAGAAAATGGGCAATGCATTAAAAGCCGCAGGAGTATTCTTGAGCTTGTTGCCACGTCAGGAATGGTCACCGGAATCGACAAAAGGCGAGAAAGGCTTTGTCCATCCGTATGAAATTTCAGGAGGTGTGGAAGAGGTTCGTATTACTATGTTACTCCGCAGCTTTGACGCCACAGAGTTGGAAGATTATGCTGCATTGCTTGAAGCCCTTGCCAAGCAAGCCTCAAAGGCTGTGAAACGAACGTCTTATGAAATTGTAATTTCTGAGCAATACAGGAACATGAAGGAGGTTTTGGATAAACACCCTCATGTGGTTGGTTATGCTGAACGTGCGATTGAAGCCTGTGGCTTACCTGTACGCAAAGCAAAAATCCGCGGCGGTACAGACGGCTCGAAGCTCAGTTACATGGGCCTTCCTTGCCCCAATATATTTGCTGGGGAGCACGCCTTCCACAGTCCCTATGAATTTGTCAGTCTACAGGATATGGAGAGCGCGACCGATGTCATCGTGAAGCTGCTCGAACTTGTGGCTACTGAAGCATAAAAAAAGCCGCCCGAGGGCGGCTTTTTTTATGGTGCCAAAAATTTTTCTCAGCCTCGTGCAGCATAGGCTTGGTTGAGGGCGTCCGCGAGGCGCACGCCTGCCTGAGCCAA
>JGI26246J51724_1001219_pt1 | contig 11857 bp, 10 predicted proteins | sample SaaInlLV_10m_DNA_FD_51724 | JGI IMG/M metagenome (IMG submission 51724) | reverse complement strand
ATGTTGTTTGATCCACGCCAAGTTCTGACGGGAGTTGCAGTGGGCATGTTCACACTCGCAATTACTATCCATTTCATTCTGTTGAGTACTGACAGATATGACTGGTTAGGTGATCCCAACAGCACTGGCATGGCCGTTAGTACCCAGCAAGAGGCTATGCCTCCTGCACGGAGCTAACAAGTGTTACAGGCCCCTTCTGGGGGCCTGAAGTTTACGACCCGCGGTGACGTCTTTTAGATCGAGCCGATAGTATAAGAAGTAGAACAGATTGCGATCACCCTGCCCCCAGAGCTGTCGATCGCCTGTAAACTGCGCTACTTTCTAATACTATCCTCCCATCGGGAGCGGGTCATTTTATTTTTTGGGGATCCCCTCATGTCGATACAGACGTCCTCTGCAGCAGTCGTTTCTTTCGATAGCGAACCGCTGATTATTGTCGACGAGCACGATCATGTGCTGGGCCATGACAGTAAAGCCGCACTCCATCGAGGTTCGGGCACATTGCATCGGGCGTTTTCGATATTTCTATTTAACCCACAGGGTGAAGTGCTGCTGCAGCAGCGTAGCGGTCAAAAAGCACTTTGGCCGGCGTTTTGGTCAAACACGTGTTGTAGTCACCCTCGTAGAGGTGAAACCTACGAGATTGCGACCCAGCGGCGACTCGAGGAAGAACTGGGCGTCTCAGCAGATCTCGCTTTCACGCATCGCTTCCAATACCAGGCGCAATATGACGAGGCGGGCGCTGAGCATGAACTCTGTTCCGTTTACGTGGGGCGTATTGACCGTGATCCCAACCCCAACCCATTAGAAGTAGCCGACTGGCGCTGGATATCGCCTAACGCATTGGATCAGTGGTTGAGTGAGCGTCCTGAGACGTTGACGCCATGGTTTAAGTTGGAGTGGGAGGCGTTGCGATCAGGCCGGCATGCCCAAATACTCTCAGGCGTTGGTCTCGAGTGGTCAGCGGATCACACAGATTCAGCGAGCTTAGATCCGTCCGCTGTGGTCGGTTGATTGGTGTTCAGTGGTCATCTGATCACGCTGACCCATTACCATGAACAGGTCCAGCATCCAGGACGCGCTCGGAGAGAAACTTCGCGGCTGCGTGAGACGTTGCCACTCTTCCGTGTGAGGAACGCTCGCTAACAGAAATCGATTCTCTCGAGCGCAAGGTGCCGCAAGCTCTGCTGATATTTGCTTAGGTGCCCTGAAGACCCCGGTGGCAATCCCCACTTTGCGGCGACGCGTCACGATCGCTCGTGTCGTAATGGGGTCATACCCGCCTGCCACGAGGGTATTGCCAATTTCAGCATAGAGTCTGCGAGCGGCGCGGATCCCTGGTCGACAGGTTTTGGGCAATTGTTCGATGCCAATGTCAGCAAGCTGATAGCGCCTATCTGCCTCGCCCAGTAAGTGTTGTAGCACCGCGGTTAGTTTGGGCCCGGGTGAGGGGGCCGCCAAAAAAGCATCGGGGTCAATACCGTGGTCACGACAGAGTTGCCGCGGTAAGTAAAGTCGGCCAGCACGAGCATCCTCGCCCACATCACGACAGATATTAGTCAGCTGCATAGCAACGCCAAGGTCTGCTGCTCGAGCAAGCGAGTTGTGATCTTTCACGCCCATGAGAATCGCCATCATAAGACCGACAGTGCCCGCGACTCGAGCGCCATAGTCGCAGAGGTCCTCTACCGTCTCATAGCTGCGTCCCGCCGTGTCCCAGTCGAAGCCTTCCAATAGTGCATCGAGCAACCCTCTGGGAAGCTGATGATCCGTCACAATTTGACTCAGCACACGATCGACAGAGTGGTTTTTGGGTGTCCCGGCATAAATCAGATCGAGACGACGATGGAGTTCTGTGAGTGCCTGTTTGGGATCTTCCCCTAGGTCAACTAAGTCGTCCGCAATGCGACAAAATGCGTAAAGCCCACAAGCCGATTCTCGCAGCGTCGGCGGCAGGAAACGAGAGGCGATATGGAAGGATCGTGAGCCGTGATAAAGCAGTCTCCGACACTCACGCATGTCGGTGTGGGGCGTAGTGATCTGATGATCGTTACGCATGTTGCGCCACCGCCGCGGGAATCAATTGGTCAATGACTTTAGCCGATGAGATCACCGCTGGCATTCCTGCGCCGGGGTGCGTACCTGCCCCCACTAAATACAGACCTTTCACATCTTCGCTGCGGTTGTGGGGCCTGAACCAGGCGCTCTGTGTGATACGGGGTTCGAAACTGAAGCCCGCGCCCTTGAATGAGCAGAGCCGATCTTGAAAGTCTTGCGGTGTGAGTAGCCGCGACGTCACGATGCGGTCACTGAGGCCGGGCAGCATGGTGTCTTCAAGTCGTTGGCAGATACGCTGTCGAAACGTTTCGGCGTACTCTGTCCAGTCGACGTCGGCATCGAGATGAGGCACGGGCGCTAGGGCGTAAAAGGCATCACACCCGTCGGGCGCCATGGACGGATCCGTCTCAGTCGGTCGATGGAGGTACAGGCTAAAGTCGTCGGCCAGCACCTTTCGTTTAAAAATGTCATCCAGTAATCCGCGATAGCGTGGCCCTAAAATAACCGAATGGTGCGGCACGTCTTCATACTGACCCTTTGTGCCGAAGTACCACACAAATAGGCCATTAGAATAATGAGAGCGCTCGATCTTACGATCAGTCCAGCGCTTNCGATGGCGGGCGTCGATGAGGTGTCGGTAGGTCCAAGCCGCATCGGCATTGGAGACGACGAGGTCGCTGTGCAGTACCCGACCATCGCGTAATCGCACACCCTTTGCGTTGCCGTTCTCAACGAGAATTTCTTCAACCTCGGCGTTGCACTCTATTTTGCCGCCTTGGCCNTCGATGAGACCTGCCATGCCTTTCACAATACTGCCCGTGCCGCCCATGGCAGACCACACGCCCCATCGTTGCTCAAGATAGGAGATAAGCGTGTAGACGCTGGTCACCGAGAACGGGTTGCCACCGATGAGAAGTGGGTGAAAGCTCATGGTCATGCGCAATTGTGGATCGCGGATATAACGCGACACTAACCGGTAAACACTGCGGTCACTCCGCAATTTGATGAGTTCCGGCAAAAACCGAAAGAGTGCCATGAGGGAGTCAAACGGCTTGTCTACCAATCCTTCAAAACCCACCTTGTAGCGTTTTTCGCTGGCNTCTAAATAGGCTTTGTAGCCGTCTNCATCTTCCGCGCAGTAGCTTTTAATTTGCTCNAGGTTACGGTGCTTATCGCCGCAGTAGTCAAAAATTCTGCCGTCATCAAAGCGGAGCCGGAAGAAAGGATCCATGGGACGCAAATCCACATCATCTGAGAATCGTTTGCCACAGAGCTGCCATAATTCTTCAAGCAGAAAGGGTGCGGTGACAATGGTCGGGCCCGCATCAAAGGTGAAGCCATCTTGATGGTAGACGTAGGCTCGTCCACCGGGCGCATCGAGCTTTTCGAGCATGTGAACTCGGTAGCCTTTTGCGCCTAAGCGTATCGCTGCCGCGAGGCCACCAAACCCGGTGCCAATCACGATAGCGGTGGGTCGTGCATCCGCGGTGGTTAGAGATTCGAAGGCTGATTGAGCAATATTCATATAAATAAGACACTTAAGTTGTCATTTATATTGGACAGTGTACCAGTGGACCTGAAGACTGCACAGCTTTCTTTTCGCCCATAAAACCCGCTTATGTGAGGGGATTCCGCGCGAATTCACCCCCATCACGGCTCACTCTAATCGGCTCTCGTTCTGAATGGTGACGGGGTTGTGCCGCGTGTCTGGGGCTAGGCCTCAGTGCTCGCAATCAAGCTTTGCAGCAGATCANCGAAAGTCTCGGGTGCCTCTTCGTGACCCAGGTGTCCTAGCTCCGGAATAAGCAGGGCGCGGCAGTGAGTAAAGTACCGCTGGGCTGACGTGCTGCGGCTGGGCGGGATGGTGCGATCTCCCTCGCAAGCGGCGATCCAAACTGGTTGTTCGAGTTCGCTAAGACGATTGAGCAGCGGTGGTAAGTCCCAGCCGGCCATCATGCGCAGGGTGCCTGCAATATGATCAGGGTCACTGAGCAGCGTGTCATAACACTGCGACATGGTGGGGTCGATTGATGATCCGGTGTCGGCGAGCATTGATCCAGTGGCACGCCAGCGCAGACTCGGAGAGGCGAGCGCCCGAGGAAGCCAGTGACTGCGAGCCAGCCATTTCGCGGCCAAGCTAAAGAACGGAGCGGCCATCGAGCCAAACGGGTTAAAAGCAGGATTAATGCAGAGAATACCGCGGAGCGATTCGGCGCCGTTGAGCGCGTACTGTGTTGCGAGTGCCGCGCCCGCTGAGTGTCCAATAATCCATTGCGGAGCAGCATCGAGCTGCTCGAGCAGGGCGTTGAGGTGGTCACTAAACTGGACTAGGCCGACACGCTCAGGTGGTAATAGCGACGAAAATCCTTGGCCCGGCAGNTCCGGTGCGATAACACGAAAGTGCGGGNTGAGTAGGGGGGTGATGCCAGCAAACGAATGGCTCGAGGCACCGGCGCCATGCAGCAACAGGACATCCGGGCCCTTGCCAGAGATCTGCACATGATAATCGGTGCCGTTGAGCGAGATGAAGCGACTGCTATCGGCCAGTGGCCAAACGTCGGCGACGGCCCGCCAGTGTGTTGCTGAAGTCACCCCGAAACAGCTCTGATTGTCCGGTTGAGCGTGCGGGCGTCTGCCTTGGGAAGCGCGATGTAAGTGCCACGCAATGTGTCGGCTAGGTCTCTGGCTCTGGGCTGNGGACGTTGTGCGGTGTCGATCACTAGGCCGCTCACNGGCTGTCCAGCAAGTCGCCGCGCGGCCATCAGCGCNTCTCGAGTACCCGCCTCGCGATTTCGGGTGCCATCAAGCGCCACATTGGCNGCGCCGTCGGTGAGTAAGATGTACTGTGTGGTCGTACCTTGCTTACTTGCGCGCTCGATAATATCGCGCGTTAACTCTAAGGCGGCAGCCATCGGTGTCGCACCGCCACCAGGCAAAGCTGCTAGCGCTTTCTTGGCTCTCACCAGCGACCGTGTCGGTGGCAGCAGGAGCTCGGCCATCTCATCACGAAAAGCAATCAATGCCACTTGATCTCTGCGCACGTAGCAATCCGCCAAGAGCAATTCCACGGCGCCTTTTGCTTCGGCAAGGCGTTGCATCGCAGCGGAGCCCGAGGCGTCAACCACGAACAAAGTCAGTGACTCGCGGCGCTGTTGGTAGCGCGTCAAATGAATATCTTCCCGNCGTATTTCCAGTTTGCGCAATGGGTCTCCGCGTTCTTGTCGTCGCAGCGGTTGCCATGGCGCAGCGGCGCGTAGCGTNGCGAGAATATTGACCCGCCCACCGCGGCGATGATCACCACGGAAGACGCCAGTTGGGCGCCCGCGTTGCTGATGCCGATGTTGGGCGCCCGACGTGCCGGTGCTGCTCTGGCGAACTTTTGCGGCGCGTGTTTGTAGTTGCTGCAGTAACCCCTCTGGCAATTTCGCGAGTGCGGCCTCGAGTAAACGATCCTCGTCTGACGGCATCTGCTCGGTCGCTTGTGGGGGTTCTGGCTCTTCGGGCCGATCCGCTTCGGGTTCCGGCTCGGGCGTTGGTTCGGGTTCAGCCAGTTCGGGTAACTTTGCTGCTTTGGGAATCAGGCATAGGCGAAGTGCACAAGCAATGTCACTCTCGTCCACCGCGCGACGTCCAGCGAGCGCTGCAGCGCCACAGGCGACTTGGATAGCGGCTAGTGAGGCCCGGGGAGAGTCGATGCCTAAGGTGAGACTTAAGGTCGCGATGGCAACGCGATGCGCCTCTGTCAGCTCAATCTCGTTTAAGTGTGTCCGAGCGCGTTCAATATGACCGGGTTCAAAAATATCATCCTCTACGCCGTGAATACCGATAGATTGCAGATTGACCGTGATGCCCAATCGATCGGACAGTGCGCCATGGATGAATTCTTCCTCTGTTCCTTCGTCCGCGGCAATCAGCGTAATGCGTGCGGCGGTTTGCGTGTCGATACCGTCGCGAGCGATGGACAATTGGCCATCATCCAATGCGACACAGAGGTGGTGAACCGTATTTCTTGGAAGACGCTCCGCCATGGCCGCGATGACAATGCGCTCGTGACATTCACCCAGCATGCCGGTCTCGGCGATGGGTTTGCCTTGCTGCAACGTGGCACCGAGATCAATGCCGCCGAGCAACCGAGCCTCTGGAATATTGGCGGGGATTTTCCTTAGGTGAGATTGCTCGGAGAAATGCTCGACACGGTCTAACCAGTAATCTCTAACCGGCCCGGGTGAGGCGCGCAAATGCACGCCGCCAATACGATCTCCCAAGAGGTTGAGCAGCGCGGCGGCCCATTCTGCATCCGCCCACAGAGACGGTGTGTCAGTCGTCACAGTCGTTGAAAAGCTCTGCAATCACACGTTCTACACGAATATCAGCGCTGGATTCATCGAGGGGATCACGCCGGAGTCGATGTCTGAGCACCGAAGGAGCGATCGCTTTTAGGTGCTCCAGTGTCGCAGTGGAGTCGTTATTGANTGCCGCTAAGGCGCGTGCGCTGCGCACCAGTGTTAACTCTCCTCGCAATCCGTCAGTACCCAGTGCAAGACATAACTTAGCTGCGGTTTCTAGCAAGTTGGCGGGCGTGTCGACGCTATCGAGCGCTTCCCGAGCGCGCTGTATGCGTCGTCGTAAAGTGCTCTCTTTGCGTGNCCATCGCTTGCGAAACGCGCTGCGGTCTTTATCGAACGCTTCTCTCGAGCGAATAATTTCAACCCGAGTAGGAACATCAGAGGGGGTGCGTACATCGACAGATAAACCAAATCGATCCTGTANCTGGGGTCGCAGTTCACCTTCCTCGGGGTTACCGCTGCCCACTAAAACAAATTGAGCTGGGTGACGGATGCTAAGCCCTTCTCGTTCAACCACATTTTCGCCCGATGCCGCGACATCGAGGAGCGCGTCGACAATATGGTCCTCGAGTAAATTCACCTCATCAACATAGAGAAAGCCGCGATTCGCCTGCGCCAGCAGCCCTGGCTGAAATGCTTTTTCGCCGTTAACGAGTGCGCGCTCAATATCGAGTGCGCCAACCACGCGATCTTCTGTGGATCCTAACGGCAAATCAACAACAGGAATGGTCATGGTTGTCGTAGTCGGGGTGGCTGATGATTTAGCGCAGAAGTCACAGAGTCCCGGTTGCGGTTGATGCGGATCACACTGATAGGGGCACCCTTTGACAACATCGATTTTTGGCAGCAACGCAGCGAGTGCGCGAATGGTGGTGGACTTGCCTGTGCCGCGTTCGCCGAGTACCAAAACGCCCCCAATACCTGGGTCAACGGCGGCAATCGTCAGTGCCCGTTTCATATCATCCTGACCGACGATAGCGGTAAATGGATACGCGGTGCTCATGTGTGTCCTCAATGACTGCGACGGCGGATTATTTTAAGCCCCGATTCCAGAAATGTGAAAAAGAAGCTATCCGGGCAAGTGTCATGCAATTTATACTATTCAACTGTCAATTGTCATTGATGGTTATATCATGGCCAAGCCGCTCATGCCTGCTTTGGATGCGGAACAATTTGCTGTCTCACTCGATGGAAACGTGACACTGCGTGGTTATCAAGGAGAGGTCCAAGAGGGCACTCCATTGGTTTTGTTGCACAGTATCAACGCGGCGCCGAGTGCGATGGAAATTCGTCCGCTATTTGAGCATTACCGCGATAAGCGACCGGTGATGGCGCCTGATTTACCAGGGTTTGGCCTTTCTGATCGCCCGCGGCGTCCTACTCAGCTGTGCAGTATGCGCGGTGGATTGCGGAATGGCTGAAGGACTTTAAAAGCCCTCCTGATGTGGTCGCGTTGTCGTTGACGGGCGAATTTGTGGCGCGCGCCATTTTGGAGCAAGGCACTCGCATACGCAGCCTGACACTGATTTCGCCTACCGGCATGGGAACGGCAAGTCCACCCTCGCTGCCTGACGGATCTCGACTGGAACGCCTGCTCAACTCACCTTGGGTGGGGCAGTCACTGTTCCGTGCACTGACCACCAAGGCAAGCATCCGCTGGTTTTTGAACAAGGCGTTTGTGGGGCCAACGCCTGAGTATCTCGTGCAGTATGCCTGGGAGACGGCTCGGCAACCGGGTGCGCATCTCGTCCCCCTCAAGTTTTTGACTTTTAGTTTGTTTACGGAGCAGGCGATGTCGCGATTGTATAGCAGGCTGACACTGCCGTGCTTAGTGCTGTACGACGATGACCCCAACATTGGCTTTGAACGCCTGCCCGAATTGGTCGATGAAAACGGTCAATGGACGATCAAACGCTTGGTGCCGAGCAAGGGTTTACCCCACTGGGAATTGCCTGTTGATACCATCACCGCCCTGGATGAGTTTTGGGCGCTGTCAGCCCAAACAGCGATGACATCAGATGATGTCGCTGAGCAGGGTACGCGCCGCCAATCTGCCTGAGAGCGTGGCCATTGGTACGCCAGGGCCGGGGTGAACGCTGCCGCCCGATAGGTAGAGGCCTTTGAGGCGACTGCGAGCACCGGACCGGGTAAAGCTAGACCAAAGACCATGTGATGCGCCGCCGTAGAGCGAACCGCCACTGCCGGGGAAGCGGCTATGCCAATCAGTTGGGGTAGTCGCAACACAGTCATCGTCGCGAAAGCTCAGCGTTAATCCGCAGCGGTCCAAGACGGCGAGGGCATTGTCTCTGATGTGATTGACCTCATCAGTCGACCACGTTTGGTTGTCCCCATTAGCAGGTGCATTCACTAACATGAGAAAGCGCTCTGCCTCATTCCGATTTCCAGCAGGGCCACGATCTTGTGCGCACACATAGACGGTGGGCTTTGAGGGGACCTGACGCGCCTCAAAAATAGTATTGAATTCACTGGGATAGTTCGATTCGAAAAAGACATTGTGGTGATCGAGGTCGAAGCCAGACGCTTGGCCCTTGATGCACCAAGTGAGGGCAGAAAGCGCACGCTGCCGACTCGGCCGCAGTGTCACGGCAGAGGACGCTGATTCTCCCAGTTGGCCTGTGGCTATGGCTTGTGTGTCGCCGTTAAAGACCACGGCGTCGGCAGTCAGGGCAGTACCGTCGTCTAATCGAACCCCTACCGCCTTTCCGTTCTTGACCAACACCTCACTCACATGAGTGTTGAGATGCAGATCTACACCTAGCCGCTGACCTAGATCAGCCATTGTCCTTGCCAGTCGATGCATGCCGCCATCCACCAGCCAAACCCCCTCTAACTCGACGTGCGCAATGAGCATTAAGGTAGCGGGCGTACTCAATGGCGAGGACCCCACGTAGGTCGCGTAGCGCCCGAATAATTGCTGCAGTCGTTCGTCTGGGAAAAAAGCCGCCCAGTGCACGCCATAGATCGGGTGACGGCCGTGTCGCGAGTAACGAACTGAGTGGGTGATGGCGCAATACTCGGCCAACCAGTGTCAGCGGATTGGGTTTGGTCGCTTCCATAAAAGTAGCAGACAAAGCCCCGTGGATTTTTTTACTCTGTGAATAGAGACGATCGAAGCCGGCGGCATTGTCGCTGCCTGCAAACTGTTCTATCGAGCGACGCGACCGCTCGCGGTCTGGGAACAAGTCGAGCAGGCCGCCATCGCTCCAAGCGTGACGCGCAATGACCGGGCTGTTGAGTAGAGTGAGGGAATCACTCAGAGAGGTGCCAGCATCCTCGAACAGTTGTTCAAAAACCGAACGCATGGTGAGTACCGTAGGGCCCCCATCAACGCTCAAGTCATCGACTTCACGGGTGTGCATCTTACCGCCAGGTGCGGCAGCGCGCTCGAGCAGGGTGACGCGCACCCCGGCTCGCGCCAGGTCGATGCTGGCTGACAATCCCCCGGCACCAGCGCCAATGATGATCACATGCCTCTGAGTCACACCATTTTCCATTTGCGAGAGGCGGGTCGGGTGACTTTTCTCTGATGATAAATAATTAACGTCAAGCCGACGATAAGTGGCACCGCCCAGAGCCCGGGTTGCAACGCGAGTTCGGGTAATAAACGAACCGCACCAAAGGCAAAGAACGCGGTATAGACAGAAATGCCAGCGCCGACCAAGCACTTAATATGTTCTTTGATCCGATCAGTGGGCAGCGGATGCGGTTTATAAATAAACCACAAATTGGTCGCAACCGTCGCAAAACCCACCATCGAAATACCCATCATCATCGGTTCAGATTCGCTGAATCCGCGCACAAAGCAATTGGCCGAGGCAGCGGTCAATAACACCTGCGATAGAAGGTTGTGCCAGACACGATTCGCCAAATGGTGCTGCTTATTGCGGAGGCTCAACCAACCTTGCCACGCTAGGTTCACCGTCAGTGTGGCGAGATACAGCATCATCCAGCCAAAAATATTGCTGATTGCTCGTGGATCGGCGAACACGGGATGATCGGCAAGATGCGGATGCGTGCCAATGGGGTCAGAGAGCGTCGTTAGGCTAATCGCCACGGCAGTGAATCCCGTGATGATCATGGTTTGAACAAATAATGTGCCGGCTCGGCGGTGTAGCTGGCCGCCTTTGCGGCCTGCAATGGGGATCCAAATGACAAACAGACCCACTGCACCGGTTAGGATGTGGAATCCCACTAGCCATTCAAACAGGGTGTGGGTCGACACCATTACACCCCCCCTCCATACTGTGGCCAGAAAATGGGATGTGTGTGATGGCAACGGATAATCTGTATNTACCCCCCAAGCCTCTGTCGCTCTGGTCTGTTGTGGCGCTGGCGCGTGTGNTGTGGAAGGGNGATGGCAATTTGCTTGAGCTGTTGCCGGCTGCTGCCTACCGCTTTGATGTGGGCAATCTTGGCTACTCGAGACGCTCCACGGTGTTGTTCAATGATCCCGATGCGGTCCGTGAGATCATGCGCGATGCAGAAGGCGTATTTCCGAAAAGTGATTTGATGGTGAGTGCGCTGGAGCATTTGATCGGCGACAGTATTTTTGTCACCGACGGAGCCCGCTGGAAGCGGCAACGNGCAATGATCGATCCGGCTTTTTCTCATATGCGCATCAGTCACGCCTTCAGCGCGATGCAAGCCGCAGTGGATGAGCATTTGTTGTCGTTGCACAACAGAGCAGATTCGGGAGAGGTGTTTTCGCTGGACTTGGCCATGAGCCATCTGACAGCGGACATTATTTGCCGGACCGTCTTCTCGACGCCATTGCAGTCGGGGGTGGCGGTTGATGTTTTTGAAGACTTTACCCTGTTTGAAAAGTCGGCGGTTCAAGTCGATGTGCTGCGCTTGATTTTCAAGCCGGCTTGGAGCGAATTCCCGCAACCCCAAGCAGTGCTCGACGCCTGCGAGCGGATCCGGCATCACCTTGGCGTATTGGTTGATTCGCATCTTGCCGATCCGAGCGGCTTTGACGACATCGCCAGTAGTGTGATTGCCGCTCGAGATCGTGATACCGACGAACCGTTTACGCGCGAGGAGCTGATTGATCAATTGGGTGTGTTTTTTTTGGCGGGTCACGAGACAACGGCCAGCGTGCTGACTTGGGCTTTTTACGTGTTGGCCGATCAACCCCAGTGGAGAGAGCGCTTGCGGGACGAAATTGGGCAGGTTGTGGGTGAGGGCCGAATGACCTTCGAGCACACCCGACAATTGCCTCTGACCAAAGCCTTTTTCAAAGAAACATTGCGGTTGTACCCGCCGATCACTTTTATGCCCCGAGTGGCCACGCGAGAGACCACCATTGGCGGCCGCCGATTGCGCAAAGGTGCGTTGGTGATGGTGGCGCCGTGGACGCTGCATCGCCATGCCAAATGGTGGACTGACCCTCATGCCTTTCGGCCTGAACGGTTTCTGCCAGAGCATGAAAA
>JGI26246J51724_1001218_pt1 | contig 11858 bp, 5 predicted proteins | sample SaaInlLV_10m_DNA_FD_51724 | JGI IMG/M metagenome (IMG submission 51724) | reverse complement strand
ATTCGCCACCTCTTGGTCTTCACTATTTAGTCTACGAATGAATGATTCGGTCAGGTTATCGCCCGCCTTAAATTTTTCCGCACCATATCCTTTATAGTCAGCAGAAATCACAAACGGCTCTTTCTCTCCCATACCCACAGCTGTAAGTCGTGCAGTTGGAATACCTTTTTCAATAAGGTAATCTACACAACTCTGTGCACGTGTTTGAGACAAGGCATCATTTTTCGCATCCGTATCACGGTAATCCGTATGTGAACGTAGACCTATGGTGATGGTAGGATTACGCTGAAGAATACTGAATACTGTATCTAAGGCAATTTTACTTTCTTCACGCAATTCAGATTTTGCTAAGTCAAAGAATACGTTAGGAAGAACGATGGGTACTTCGATAGGGTCCATTTCCAGACGAAGACTGTAAGATTTCACATAGGCGCGCTCCTCTTTTACCTGAGCATAGTCGTTCAAGGCTAAACCTTTTGTTGTAATATCGCCCACAGCATTTAAAAAGCGCTTGCGACTCATGTTTAATTTGTACGATTTATCCTCCTCCATCTGTCCACGAGGAATGCTAAACTCACCCCTTGAATTTGTCGTGACGGTAAAAGACTGACCTTCTTTATTGCTTACTTCTATCGTTACATCACTAACAGGCTTACCATTTTTACTGCTTACAACAGTACCCGAAGCTTCGAAGAATTTTTCCCATTCAGTGACGTACCAGATGTCGTGCTCGCCACGAGTTCCCTTTCGGTTACTCACCACAAACCCCTTCTTGGTATTATCGCCAGGCACAAAACGCAGTGAAATATCATCTGCCTCTGAATTGATTGGTGAAAGCATGTTTTCAACATCTCCAACTGGGGCGCCGTTTTCGTCCAATTTTACACGAAAACAATCAAATCCACCCATACCTACATGACCGTTGGATGAGAAATACAAGTATCCGTCACCATGAACAAAAGGGTACAATTCGTCACCGCGCGTATTAATATTCAAATTTGTTGGTGCAGCCCATTCACGCTTTCTACGATCATAAGTCGTCATGTAAATGTCCTTACCTCCTTTTCCACCGGCAACCTCACCCGCGAAATATAATATTTGATCGTCCGGACTCAATGCTGGATGACCTACAGAAGCACCACTGTCCAAAGCAATGACGACAGGCTCTGGATTTGCCCAATCTTGTCCAATTTTTTTGGTCGTATATATGGCACATCCCATTTTCATGTTTTTCACTTGCATACACTTCGTGAAATACATCTCCTTGCCACGTGAATCAAATGTTACCACACCCTCATGGTCCTTGGTATTAATGACGTCACTCATTGCTTCGAGATCGCCCCAAACAATTTCGTCGTTTGCATTGGCCTCTTTGCCTTTTTTCTTCTTGTTATTTTTTTTGCGTTCGCCCTCAATGACGAAAATGTCAGAGAACCGCTGGCCCATCCAACCGTCTTCTTTCCGGCCGGTCGCGTCATCGCGCATCGATGAAATCATTAGCGACAGATCTTCTTTGCCTCGTTTGCCCGCAAAGGCAATGGAGTAATCTGATTTTTTGGAGTTTAAATCTTTCGCGTTGTCTAAGGCGAATAGCGAGCCTGTAACGACCCATTGTGCAGCCTTCTGACAACTTTCAATACCGCGGTCTGCACGAGCATCACTCGGCACTAACTTTTTAAATGTCTCGTAAGCGATAATGGCATCTTCATATTCACCTTGACATTGCAACATTTCGGCATAACCCAAGTCGGCTTGAGCGCCATAACCCAATTTAGAGGCGCGCTGGTAGTAACTAGCGGCTCTTTTACACTGCCCCGTAAAACGGTATCCTTCAGCCATATTGTAAGAAATACGCTGCTTTTGCTCGCGCGATTTTTCCTTAGAATATGCCTTAGCATAAATCTCAATGGCAACGGAATATTCTTTTGAGTCAAAGTATTCATCAGCTTTCACCGTAAGCTTGTGCGGCTTCATGTCTACCTCTTCAACAGTGGCATCTTGTGCGAAAGCTATAATGGGCAAGAAAGCGAGGACAACGGTCCAAGTTCGTAAAATGCGTTTTTGCATGCGAGTCTGGTCTCTTGTGTTTAAGCACCCACAATATAGATAAAATAAAAAAAGAAACCCCGCGAGGACGGGGTTTCTATCAGTCAAAATTTGAAAAGCTATAATTATCTCGTAAAGAGCATTTCACGGAACTTCGGCAATGGCCATTGTTCGTCGTCAATCATTAGCTCTAATTTATCACTTTCGTAGCGAATCACGTCGAAGTAAGGCTTCACGTTATCGTAGTAAGCAATAGCCTTCTCACGAAGGTCTTCAAGTGCATTTGCTTTCTTACGGGCTTCAATCATAGCATCTTTAGACGCTAGAATTTTTGAAATGCGTGCGGAGATATCCTTGATCATTTCCAATTGTTCCTTAGCTACCGTTTTAAACGTTGCATCGTCCATAATGTCTTTAAGACGCTGAACGTTGTCAATAAGCACATTTTGGTATTTAATTGCCGTCGGAACAATGTGGTTTCCTGCCAGATCACCGAGAACACGCGACTCAATCTGTATCTTCATAAAGTACGACTCGAGCAAGATCTCGTGACGTGCTTCCGCCTCGCGGTGGCTCATCACACCCATAGCTTCGAACATACCTAGGGTCTGCTCGCTTACGTAGGCATCAAGGGCACGTGGTGTAGAAGGCTCATTGTTCAAACCACGCTTCGCAGCTTCTTCCTTCCAAGCATCACCATATCCGTCGCCTTCGAAGCGAATGGCTTTACTTTCAGTGATATAGCGCTTCAATACGCTAAAGATCGCTTCGTCTTTCTTCAATCCGTCTTTTTCGATAAGCGCATCAACATCTGCTTTGAACTCGATCAATTGCTCAGCCATTACCGCATTCAATACAGTCATTGGCTGTGCACAGTTAGAAGCAGAACCTGCAGCACGCAACTCAAATTTATTACCTGTGAAGGCGAACGGTGAAGTACGGTTACGGTCCGTGTTATCTAACAATACATCAGGAATTTTACCTACCACGTTCAATTTGAGGTCGGTCTTCTCTTCCGGAGTCATTTTGCCACCTTCGATGTTTTCCAACTGATCCAAAACAGCACTCAACTGCTGGCCGATGAATACTGAAATAATCGCAGGTGGAGCTTCGTTCGCACCCAAACGGTGTTCGTTACCCGCTGAACCGATCGACGCACGGATCAAATCTGCGTGGCGGTACACCGCCTTGATACTGTTGATGAAGAACGTCAAGAACATCAAGTTGCTCATTGGCGTAGAACCAGGAGCCAAAAGGTTCACACCGGTGTTTGTTGCCAAAGACCAGTTGTTGTGCTTACCAGAACCGTTGATGTTGGCAAATGGCTTCTCGTGCAACAATACACGGAAGTTGTGACGACGCGCCACTTTCTCCATAAGATCCATGAACAAAGAGTTGTGGTCTACAGCAACGTTTGCCTCCTCAAATACAGGGGCGAATTCGTACTGCGCGGGCGCCACCTCATTGTGACGTGTTTTTACTGGAATACCTAAAATGCGGCTTTCGTATTCCAATTCTTTCATGAACTCAATAGCACGTTCTGGAATGGAACCAAAGTAATGATCGTCCAATTGCTGGCCTTTTGCTGGCGCGTGACCAACAAGAGCACGGCCTGCCAATTGCAAATCTGGACGCGCGGCAAAGTAGGCTTCGTCTACCAAGAAGTATTCTTGCTCCCAACCTAGGGTTGCATTTACTTTACTTACGTTCTTGTCGAAGTACTTACATACAGCTGTCGCTGCTGTATCAACAGACTGCAAGGCACGAAGTAAGGGAGTTTTGTAATCTAAGGCCTCACCGGTGTATGAAACAAATACCGTAGGAATACATAATGTGCTTCCGAAAACAAAAGCCGGTGATGTAGGATCCCAAGCCGTGTAACCACGAGCTTCAAATGTGTTACGAATACCACCGTTAGGGAATGAAGAAGCATCCGGTTCTTGCTGAACCAACATACCCCCTGAGAACTTCTCAATCGCCTCACCATTGCCAGTAGGCTCGAAGAAAGAATCGTGCTTTTCTGCAGTAGTACCGGTCAAAGGCTGAAACCAGTGTGTGTAATGTGTAGCACCTAAATTCAAGGCCCAAGCCTTCATTCCTGATGCAACCTGATCGGCAATGTTGCGATTGATTTTGGTACCGTTATCCATCGCGTCGACNACTGCCTTAAAGGCTTCTGAAGTCATGTATTCGCGCATTGCTTTTCTGTTGAATACGCGAGAACCGAAGTATTCTGAAACGCGCGTTCCAGGTGCTTCAAAGTTTTTTGGCTTGCGCCCCATTGTTTCTTCTAATGCTAGAAATCTTACCGTTGGCATGTGGTTAATTTTTAATTTAAAACAAAGGTACCCCTATTTTTTTAGGGGTGCAATGAAAAATTATTAACCATTGTTAATTTCTACCCCCTCAACTAAAGAGGTAAATCATGAAAAATAAGTACAATGAAAGCAGAATAGCCCCTTCGTAACGATCTAATCGGTCAGATTTAATGATTCCCATTAGAGGAATGAGTAAAAGAGTAAAGAGAAAACTGATTGGAAAATCAATCCAAAGTAAATCTTCGTCAGAAAGAGTAATAGGCTGTATGAGGGCGGTAAAACCTAATACACTCAGAATATTGAAGATGTTTGAACCGATGACATTGCCGATCGCAATATCAGCTTCGCCCTTACGAGCGGCCATTAGACTTGCTGCGAGCTCTGGTACACTTGTACCAAAAGCAACAAGACTTACCGCCACTAGGCGTTCACTCCAACCCCATTGCGCAGCGAGCGTGGCAATACCGGAAACAAACAATTGGGCACCAAATTTTAACCCAACCGCTCCGACAATGAGCAACAATACCCCTTGCCAGATAGGCAAAGCCGGTTCGTTCATCTCCTGTCCTGCAGATACAGCTGCGCGCTCCATGCGGGCACTACGTATTTTCAAAGTATTGTAAACTACTAAGGCTCCCACTAAGATGAACCCTTGAACAAAGGTAATTCCTCCAAAAAAAAGGAAACCTCCCAACAATACATTTGCACCTACCAAGAACAACCAATCTTTACGATAAGTGAGGCGGACAGCTTCCATTTTGTAAAGTAGTGCCGTCAATCCTAGTATGAGACCAATGTTTGCTATGTTAGACCCAATGACATTGCCCAAAGCGATGGCACTTTTACCTTTCATCGCTGCTATAACACTTACAATGAGTTCAGGGGCGCTCGTTGCGAAGGCAACAAGCGTTAAACCTATAATGACTTTTGAAATCTGGAGTTTAAGAGCAATGGCTACCGAACCGCGTACTAAAAACTCGCCCCCCAACAGCAATAAACCAAAACCTGCTAGTAGAAAGAGCGCCGTCACAATTTAGTACCTCTTTTAATAGAATCAGTAACTTCCTTGATCGCATCGCGACCTTCTTCCACCGTTTTCTTCACATCCGTCAGCGGACTGTCTTGCGCATTATCAAGAATCTCTCTCTTGATATCATTGGTCGCATTTTTCACTTGCTTGATCACCTTAGCAGCAGACCTCGCCATGNCAGGTATTTGCTTAGGACCAAACAANAGTAAAAACACCAATGCCACAATGATGAATTCACCGCCGCTAATATTGAAGAGTAAAAAGACGTGTTGCATGGCGCAAATTTACAATAAAAAACCCCCGGCGCGCGTGCGCGCCGGGGGTTTTGAGAATTTTGCTTTTCGGTTGTTTAGCTCTCCTTGTCCGAAGCATCGAACATGACTGGAGTAGCAATAAACAATGAGCTGTAGGTTCCTACAAGCACCCCTAATAGAAGCGCAAACATGAATCCACGGATCACTTCTCCACCAAATAGGAAGATGACGAGAAGGACAAAGAACGTCGTTAACGAGGTGTTGAACGTACGGCTCAAGGTCTGATTCAATGATTTGTTTATACTCTCACCATTCTGTTTGCCACGAGATCCCATGTTTTCGCGGATACGGTCAAACACAACCACGGTATCGTTCAATGAATAACCAATTACCGTAAGAATCGCTGCAATGAACGCTTGATCTACTTCTAACTGGAACGGCAATAGTCCGTCTGCCAATGAGAATACTCCCATAACGAATAACACATCGTGCAACAAGGCAACAACTGCACCAAGCGAGAACTGCCACTTGCGGAATCGAATAAGGATGTAGAGGAATACAACGATTAAAGAAAAGACGATGCTGTATACCGCACCCGACTTAATATCATCTGCAATGGTTGGACCAACAACACGTGAACCCACTAAACCAATAGCGTCTTCGGTATCGTCAGTAAAGAAGGATTCAATCGGCAATTCTTCCGCGAAGAAACCAGCAACGCCTGCGTAGAGCTTAGACTGTACGTCTTCGTCAATTGCAGGACCCGTCTCTCCAATGCGGTAGCTTGTGGTAATAATTACCTGATTCGCATCGCCTAGAGTCTTCACTACTGGAGTGTAAGTATTGCCGTCTTCATCGACAAAAGCATTGCTCAAAGATTCTGCGATATCGCTTACTTCCACCGGTTGGTCAAAGCGCACCTGGAAGGAACGACCACCCACAAAATCAACGCCTAAATTCAAGCCTTTTGTGAAAAGGGAAAACAAACCAATAGCAATTACAACTGTTGATACGCCATAAGCCACCTTACGCTTCTTCAAGAAGTCAAAGTTGATGTTCGTGTACCAGTCCTTCGTCGTTTTGGTTGAGAACTTGATGTCTTTTTTCGCATTCAATCTTTTTTCGAAAACGACTCTTGAGATGAACAATGCCGTAAATAACGAAGTCAAAATACCAATCATCAAAGTCGTCGCAAAACCGCGAATAGGACCCGTACCAAAGGCAAATAAAATAATACCCGTTAAGAAGGTCGTTACGTTGGCATCGATGATCGCACTGTTCGAATTCTTATATCCGTCAACAATTGCCGCTCGCAGCCCTTTTCCTAAACGCATTTCTTCACGAATACGTTCGAAAATGAGCACATTAGCATCTACTGCCATACCAATGGTCAATACAATACCCGCCATACCTGGAAGCGTCAATACCGCTCGTAAACTTGCAAGGATACCGAAGATCAAGAACATGTTAATCAATAGCGCCATATTCGCTACAAGACCTGCACCGCTGTAGTAGAAGTACATGTAAAGCAGTACTAGAGCAAGAGCAATAGCGAATGAATTGATCGATGCAGAGATGGCTTCCTTACCTAAAGAAGGTCCTACCACATCGGACTGAATAATGCGCGCTGGAGCATCAAGTTTACCGGCACGAAGAATGTTCGCTAAATCCGCGCTTTCCTCAGCACTAAAGTTTCCTGTAATCTGTGTACGACCACCTGCAATCTCGTTTTGAACTTGCGGGTAAGAGTATACATAGTTATCTAATACTACAGCTACCGAACGTTTTGGCGTTTGCGCAGCTGCTTCTGCAGTAAGGCGTTGCCATTTCTGCGCACCAGAACCGTTCATGGCCATGGTTACAATATTGCGGTTGTATTCGTCCAAATCTGGACGCGCATCTACGATCACTCCACCGTCTAATTCCGGCGTGTTTTCGCGGTTGCCTTTTATAGCTAAAAGCGTAATGATATCAGAGTTCGGCTCAGGCTTGCTGCTCCACATGAATTTCGCATTGCGCAATTCTTGACTCATCATTTGAGCGATTTCAGGACGAGCGAGGTAGGCGTTCACTTTCGCTGTATCACGAATCAATGAATAACCAACACGCGGTCCTTGCATAGCCATTCCAGTTTCACTCACCATCGGGCGGAAAACTTCAAACAATGGATTGTTAGTAGAGAGCACATCTGAAGAATCGGTCGCTACAGAATCTGCCGGTGCTTCGACATCCTCAATGGCTAAATCGCTAAAATCTGGCGTTTCGTCAACCGTTTCTGTAGTTGCTTTCTCACCTTCCACAAGGTCGCGAAGTTTATCGTTTGCTGAAACTAAGAAAGGAAGTACCTCCGCTCCTTCGTACATATTCCAGAACTGCAATTCTGCGGTAGACTGAAGAAGTTTCTGAACACGCGCCGGATCTTTAACACCCGGTAGTTCCACTAAAATACGTCCAGTTCCCTCTAGGCGCTGAATGTTCGGCTGTACCACACCAAACTGGTCGATACGTGCGCGCAAAACGGTAAATACGTTGGCAATTGCAGCCTCAACATCGCGACGAATTTCCGCTTGTACGGCATCGTTTGCGGCATTGAAACCTACTTTATCCGTCATTTCCGGCGTACCGAAAAGCGAAGCGTCGCTCAACAACAACCCACCACCTGTTTCTGCGCTGATTTTGTCAAACTCCGCAAAAAACGTGTTCAAGTAGTTGTTTTGACCTTGGCTCTGCGCGACGTCAGTATTCGTGATTGCTTGAGTAAAGCGCGGGTCTTGGGCATTTGCCACTAAACCTTTCAATACGTCTTTAACACTCACTTCGAGGATGACATTCATCCCTCCTTTGAGGTCAAGACCAAGGTTCATTTCCTTCTTCTTCACTTCGCCATAGGTAAACCCGAGTAACGGATAGACCTCTTGCGACATCATACTGTCGAGATAAGCCGACTTAACATTTGCATCTCCTGCGGCGAATGCCTCTGCATCGCTAGCGACGTTGTTCGCGACCCATGTGAACGAGAGCTGGTATAATGAAGCCAGACCTAGTGCAATCGCGAAAACGGTAATTAATCCTTTGTTCTGCATCCTGATGGATTGTTTCAGTTTTTCAATAACGCGCAAATATAGGCAGTTCAGGGTGCCTAACCTAAAGTTTTTTGTCCCAGCGAACATCTAAGTTTATCCTATCTTTGAGTACCTATGAGAAGGACCCTAATTTTCACGCTCGTTTTTCTGTTTTTCGGCCTATTGAGTTACGGCCAAAGCAACCGCCTTAATTTTGATTGGACTGCGGGACCTACTGTAAATGCTGGAGGCACCAACATTCCGTACCCTTTCATGGGTGGAGCAGATTTGCCACAATGGTCAAAGGTCGATCTAAATTTAGACGGCACAGAAGATTTAGTTGCATTCGATCGACAAGGCGGGCGGTGGATCACATTTATTGCTGAAAACGGGACTTGGGTGGGCAAACCTGAATATGCATCCGCGCTTCCAGCAGTGAAAAATTGGGCTTTATTCAGAGATTACAATTGCGACGGTAAAAAAGATCTTTTCGCCTACGTTTTAGGAGGAATAGGTGTTTGGGAAAATACGAGCACGACCGACTCTTTAAGTTTCACTTGGGCATTGACCACGAATTACTTAACCACTAGTGCCGGTGGCACAACCACCAATCTTTACAACTTCAGCAGCGATATACCGGCCATTTCAGATATCGATGGTGATGGCGATATGGATGTGCTCACCTTTGGGCAGAGCGCAACCGTCAATTGGCACGAAGGCCTTACCGCATGTGGACTTGACTTCACGCTAAATACGACTTGTTGGGGCCGATTCGAAGAAAACCTCAGCTCCAACGACCTTACCTTAAACGGATGCGCGGGCGTTCAAAAACTTGAATTCACTCAGAAAACTTCTGGCGGCATGCATGCCGGATCTTCGTTGCTGGTACTTAACCTTAACGGTGACTCACTCCAGGATGTACTGATTGGCGATGTGAGTTTTACAAACCTCGTAGCCGCTTACAACGGTGGGCACATCGATAGTGCCTTTATGGTGGCGAAGGATACGCTATATCCAGTGGCACAACCCACCGCTATTGAATATTTTCCGGCGGCTTTTTATGAGGATATCAATTTTGACAATGTGCCGGATTTAATGGTCAGCCCTAATTTGAATGGGTCACAGAATACTAAAAACAATTGGCTCTATCCAAACAACGGCACGGTCAATAATCCCAGTTGGGGAAGTATAGATTCCGCTTTTTTAGTCAGCGAGATGCTCGACATTGGCTCCGCAGCAAAACCTACCCTTGTGGATATTGACTTTGACGGCGATTTGGATTTAGTTGTCGGTGGTAAAGGATTGTACACCGCTCCCAGCACCTACAAGAGTCGTATGTTCCTCTATACAAACACGGGCACCAATACCAGCCCAATCTTCACCTTAACGGATACAGATTTAGCCAATGCCGGCTACAACAACTTAGGTGAAAGCCTCAGTCCTACCTTCGGTGATCTCGACGGAGATTATGATCCAGATATGATCGTAGGCACGGAAACGGGCCAATTATTTTATTATGAAAATACGGGCAACTTTACTGCCCATAGCTACACCTATCGCGGAAGCCTACAATCCATTGATGTGGGTAATTTCGCCGCGCCTACCCTCGGAGATATTGACGGAGATGGTGATTTGGATTTATTAGTGGGTAACGAGATTGGTACTATTGCGTTTTATGAATTTACGGGCACCCTGCCCAATGCCTTCACACTTGTGGATGCCGCATGGGCGGGAATCGACATGACCAGTCCACAGGCACCGGACGGCTATTCCGCACCGGCAATTGTCTATGGATCCGACACCACCCTACTTATAGGATCGGAAAGCCTCGGCGTCGTGCAGAAGGACAGTCTACGTACAATCATGAGTGGCGTAACGGCGCTGGATGTAGTCTTCGGTGGTGGAACTACTACCTCGTCGACACGTGAGGCAACGCCATTCGGCGGTTCGAAACGCAACGGCAGAACGCAGATCGTATTCAGTAAAGATGAATTGACGAGTGCAGGCGGGATTTACGGGCAATTGAAAACCATCGGATTTGAATTAGGTACCAATGCTAGCCTCTATTTAACGCAAGGTTTTGATATCAAAATGACACACGTCACGGACACAACGCAAACCACTTTCATTACACAAAACCTTCAATCCGTCTACAGCGGTATTCGCGTGATGACCACTGGCTGGAACGACATTCCTTTAGATGTGCCTTTTACATGGAATGGCACAGATCATCTGCTGGTGGAGATTTGCTTTTCAAAACATGCCCAAACGGGNGATATTCCGGTTAAACTTCAAACCACCTCGTTCGNNAGCATGCGCTACGGNGATATTACAGGCTGGAACGGCATTACGAATGACGGATGTCAAATGCCCTATGGTGGTCGCTCTACTCAACGTCCTAACATGCGGTTTAATTTGCGCCCGACCCTTCGCAATGCGATACGCATTTCCTTGCCTCTGGAGCTCGCCTCCATCCTGCTGTTGGGGATTTAAATGCGGACGGTTACCCAGACGTAATCCTTGGGAACATGAGTGGCGGACTGCATTACTTTCAGGGTAAAGCCTTTAGTGACATCGCTATTGAAGAAATCCCCACGGCTCCCGTAAAATGCTTGATTTATCCTAACCCTACTCAAGGTATTTTCCAATTTGAATGCACGGACAATCGCGTTACTGTTGCGCACATCTATTCCCTCGAAGGACGCTTGCTTGGCGCTATTCCCGCTGGAGGCAGGAATGAGTTCGCACTCGCCAGTGGCATGTACCTTGTTGTCTTTGAAATGGAAAACGGCGAGCGCAATGTTGAGCGCTTAATTGTTCAATAATGACAGATACGGAATTCCAGCGCAACGCTACCGTAGTTTTATTCGACGGCCCTTGCACCCTCTGCAATAAAAGCGTGGATTGGATTCACTCTAGAGATTTCTATGACACTTTCACTTTCGCCTCATTAACTAGCGAGTGGGCCAAGGCACATTTACCGGAACACCTTAAACATGAAGATTCTGTTGTTTTGTATGTAAACGGCCAATTTTATATCCGCTCAAAAGCTGCCTTGCTCATCCTTGAGCGACTTCCCGGCTACCGTTGGACGCGAATCTTTAATTTAGTTCCGACCTTCTTGCGCGACTTCATCTACAGAATCATC
>JGI26246J51724_1001211_pt1 | contig 11910 bp, 10 predicted proteins | sample SaaInlLV_10m_DNA_FD_51724 | JGI IMG/M metagenome (IMG submission 51724) | reverse complement strand
TTGACTAAACGTACCGTTTGCTCATTCGCGCCCGACTGAATCTTAGCGAGATAAATACCCGCTGCAAAGTCCGTAGCATCGATGGTATGGCTTTGACTCGACGTGAGAACCTGATAGATCTGTTGACCCTTTAAATCAAAGATCTGAATGGTACACCCAGTAGACGAAGGATTGCGTACTGTCCATTTGTCTGAGGTGGGGTTTGGATAAACCGAGAATAATTCTTTTGATTCTTCTATACCCCCTAGAGGAACATTCGCATATTTTATTTCATCAAAGTAGAAGGTAGACGTAGCCGATCCATCACCGACGTTCGAACTTCCCGCAACAAAGTCGAACAACAACGCCAACGTAGGCATGTCAGTAGGTGCATTTGTAAAATCGAAAGATAGCGTTTCCCATTCTTCGGTTTTAGTGGTCTGAACACTACGCTCTTCACCCCAAAATGGCTTTTCCGCTTTGAGTGTCACGTTCGTACCAATGGGTGCAGACGTCCAAACCTTCATCGTAATCACTGGAGAATTCACAAAGTCTAGGTTGTTTGTAAACGTGATTTTACTTCCACCATAAGGAGCACCGAGGTATCGAACTATTTTACCCACGTTTGCGCTTCCATTATCTACATCAATATCGGGATTGGGTAGGCTTGTCATGATAGCACTTTCAAAATCAAAGAAATGACGTGCTGTGGTGCCCGATTCAAACGTAACGGGCAAACCTAATCTTTGCGTTGCGATTACACCTGCAACTTGTTCGATATCGTCGATAAAAAAAGTGTTTCCTCCTCCTGGGGTGAACGGTTGTGGCATAATGACTAAGTCCACACTTCCTGAAGGCGCCTGGAATTCCAAAGTCAAACGTGAGCGTTTCCCATGCGCCAGATACCGTGGTAACTGCATCTACCTCGCTGGTGTAGGGACTTTCTAATTTCACTTTTATTACTGTACCGACGGGCTGCGTCGTGTAAACCTTCATGGACAGCACACTAGACGATGCACTGGTAAAATTTAGAGACGAAACAGAGGTTATTTTACCGCCGGCCCACAAATCGGCTGCATTCACTTTAACAATCTTAGCGACATTAGCACTAGAATTACCTACAGAACTTGGATTGGCTACAATGGTAAAAGATGCACCGTCGTAACCGACCATGCCAGAAGTTGAAGACTCAAAATCAAAAGGTAATGCCTGAGCTGAAAGCGCAACAGATGCAGCCATCAGTAGGGTAATCATAATTTTTTTCATACCAAATTTTTAGGTGGATTGATTTGCGGATAAATGCGCAAAGCTGCTTGCTTACACCCCATTTATCGTGGGGAAAAGGTAGTAAACTTTTTATCGTTGGCTCAAAAAGATAAAGTAGCCAAAATAGGGGTTTGTTAACAAAATCTATGGGCGGCTATTTAGGCATGTGAAGAATCTTCGGACTTTTAGAAAGCTAAAGATGGTACAACTATGCACCCTTTGAAGAAAGATGAATTCAGGCTAGTGAACCGTATGCGTTTTGAAGTAAAGAACGTTATGGAACACATCAATCGGGTAACAGAAGAAAGCAATCGCATAAATTCTGAAGAGATTGAACGTCGTCTAAAATCCTTGACTGAATATTCAAGGGAATTGGCCAACCTTCAAAAGGCCATCGATCTCGAAATACAAAAAAACGCACGCTAATTATTCAATCTATATTTTGATTTGAACATCTGAGCGGGTCTATTGTTGTTATAACATCTATTAAAAGATTTTTATGAAAACCCTTTATCACCCAAATCATTCTCGTGGTCACGCNAATCACGGCTGGCTAAATAGCTTCCACAGCTTTAGTTTCGCCAATTACTTCAACGCACAAAAGATGAATTTCGGGCTGTTGCGCGTACTTAACGACGACACCGTAGCTCCTGGAATGGGGTTCGGCACCCACCCACACGACAATATGGAAATTATCTCCATACCTCTAAGCGGCGATTTGAGACACCGAGATTCCATGGGCAATGAAACGACAATAAAGGAAGGTGAGATCCAAGTGATGAGTGCAGGATCCGGCGTAACGCATAGCGAGTTTAATCCTAATAAGAATGTCGAGGTTAAATTTTTACAAATTTGGATCATTCCCAATGAACGAAATGTCACGCCACGCTACGATCAACAAAAGCTTTTGGACGCAAACGAAAAGAATAAATTGCACCAAGTGCTTAGCCCATCACCCGATGATGAAGGGGTTTGGATTCACCAAAACGCCTGGTTTCACATGGGAAGGTTTGACGAGAATGAAGTCATCGAATACAAGTGGAAATCGAACGATAATGGCCTTTATGCTTTTGTATTGGATGGTGGATTTGAAACAGATCTTCACAAACTGAATACCCGGGACGCGCTAGGAATATGGGATACGGAACAAATCACATTGAAAGCTACAGCAGCTGAATCTAGAATTCTCTTGATCGAAGTACCGGTTACGAACTAACCTACTCACTTTGAACATTCTTAGTACTGCAGAGTTATCTTTGTACTCATAATTAGACCACCATGAAAGATCCAATTAAAGGATTCTCCAAACTGAGCAAAGCCGCCAAACTTGAATGGCTCGTCACCAATAATTTCGAAGATGCCGATGCCGCAAGGTCCGTATTGACCGGCTATTGGCATGATGATGAAACGCTTCAAAAGCGACACGATGAGTTCATAGAAAACACCATGAGCAACTATTACATGCCTTATGGTGTTGCTCCAAATTTCCTTATCAACGGAAAGCTTTACACCATTCCGATGGCTATTGAAGAAAGTTCCGTAGTCGCAGCAGCAGCGAAGAGCGCTTCATTTTGGATGGAGCGTGGCGGGTTCAAAGCAGAAGTGATCGGTACCCAAAAAATTGGCCATGTACATTTCATGTACACAGGAGATGCGAGTGCCTTAAAAGATGACTTCGATGTGCTCGAGGAAGATTTACGTGCGGCAACGGCGGAGCTCACCTCAAACATGGAAGCTCGGGGCGGCGGCATTACTTCCATTAAACTAGTAGATGCTACCGACCGTTTAGACGACTACTACCAGCTCGAAGTCACCTTTGAGACGTGCGATTCCATGGGAGCAAATTTCATTAATTCCAACCTCGAGGAAATGGCGAAATGTCTCCAGACTTTCGCTCAAAACCACGAACGTTTGGATGCGAATGCGCTCGAAGTAGTCATGCGTATACTTAGCAACTATACCCCAAACTGTCTCGTTCGTGCAAGTGTAAGCTGTAAAATAGAAGAATTGGCGAGTGAAGGTGTTAGCGCTGAAGAATTTGCCCGAAAATTCAAACGTGCCATAGCCATTGCAAACGCTGAACCGTATAGAGCAACAACGCACAACAAAGGGATAATGAACGGTATTGATGCCGTTATAATTGCTACGGGCAATGACTTCCGAGCGGTAGAGGCAGCATGTCATACGCATGCCGCTCGCTCGGGCAGCTACAAAAGCTTAACCGGTTGTGCTGTGGAAAACGGAATATTTACATTCTGGATTGAAATACCGTTAGCTCTAGGTGTGGTAGGCGGTTTGACCAAGCTTCACCCGCTTGTGGTTAAAAGTTTAGAGATGCTTGGAAATCCGGATGCAGAAGAATTGATGGGCATAGTTGCTGTTAGTGGTCTCGCTCAGAATTTCGCAGCATTGCGCGCGCTGGTTACTACAGGAATTCAAAAAGGACATATGAAAATGCACTTAATGAATATCTTGACCCAGCTTGAAGCAACGCCAGAAGAGAAAATTCATATTGCCACTTACTTTAAGGATAAGGTACCACACCACAGAGAGGTAGTCAACTATTTTTGCGAATTACGAGGTGTTCCCGTACCCAAAGTTGGTCAATAGCAAGTGGAAGAATTTTATGCCCACGGTAAACTACTGCTCACAGGAGAATATGCCATTACCCAAGGAGCACAGGGCTTAGCTGTTCCTACATCATTAGGTCAAAAATTGATCGTTCGGCCTGTAGACTCGCCAAACATTCATTGGCAAGCGTTCACAGTAAAGGGCGACTGTTGGCTCGATGTTCTGCTTAGTGCAGAATTAGAGATACTGGAAACTAACCGTCAGAAAGAAGCGGAACATCTGGTCAAGCAGCTTCAAATTTTAACGACACACAGCGATAAGCTAACGGGCGGCATCCATTTTGAAACTCATCTGGAATTTGACCGCAGCTGGGGTTTAGGATCCTCCAGTACATTTACTAGTCTCCTTGCGCAATTTGCAGGCTTTGATCCATTAGACATCTTTCATGAGGCCCATGGTGGAAGCGGATATGACTTAGCGTGTGCTTCTGCAGAAGGACCTATAGTTTATCAAATTAAGGAGGGATCGGCGGTTATCACGCCAGTTCAATGGACTCCTGACTTTGCAGATGACCTCGCATTTGTGTTCAGTGGTCAAAAACAGCTGACTTCTGAGAGCTTAGCATTGGTCCACAAACGGCCCTTTGGCAAGCAACAAATACAAGAAATTAATAACATTACCTCAGCTTTTATCAGCGTTTCAACCACCGAGGAAATTGAAACCTTAATGCACAAGCACGAGCAACTTATTGGTGATCATTTAGGGCTTCGGCCCGTCATCGAACAACTCTTCAAGGGCTACGATGGAGCCGCAAAAAGCCTAGGTGGCTGGGGTGGTGATTTCGTATTGGTCACGCGATACTCTAAAAATCTACATTGGTTAAAAGACAATGGATTTGATCAAGCGTTGCCGCTGAGAACTTTAGCACTGCTCTAAATGTTTCATAGGGCATAATTATTGGTAGATTTAAGCCATGCGCAAAATCGTTCTATTTTTCACCCTAGCCCTGCTCTCCTTCCCTTCTAAGGCAGCACATTTGGTAGGCGGTGAAATCTCCTACAAGTGCATAAGTACTGGAACTAATGGTAACACGTATCAGATACGACTTACCATTTACAGGGACTGCAATTCAAGCGGCGCACCATTCGACATGCAGGCGCCGATAACCATTTACGGCGGTCCCAATCAAAATACGGTTGTTCAAACTGTCATGGTGGGTCGGGGAGCCATCGTAGGTATTCCCGCTGTCGTAAACAACCCTTGCTTACAGACGCCACCGAACGTTTGTACCGAAAAAGCGACCTATACAACCAATGTAACGCTTCAGCCTGCGACACACGGCTATACCATTACTTATCAACGTTGTTGTCGAAACAACACCATATCGAACGTGGCAAATTCCGGAACTTGGGGTAGTTCCTACTACATAACAATTCCACCACAAGATTCAGTCTGTAACAGTAGTTGTGCGTTTATCTCAGATCCACCTATAGTGATGTGCAAAGATGATAGTCTAAATATCGACTTCTCTGTACAGGAATTGGATGGTGATAGTGTCTATTATTCACTCTGTCAGCCGCTGCATGGTGGGTCGCAAAACAATCCAGCACCTAATCCCCCAGGAGCGCCACCGTACACACCAGTGCCCTTTTTATTTCCCTATTCAACAGGTTATCCCCTTCCCACTAACCCTACACTCGCACTTAATGACTCGACGGGGCTTTTGACCGGGACCCCTATCGGAGTTGGCCAGTACGTCTTTGCCGTATGCGCTGAAGAATATGATTCAAACGGTGTTCTGCTTTCAACACTGAGACGAGATTACCAATTCAATGTAATGGTCTGTCAGAGCAATGTTTTATCAAACCCAACGCCACAGGATTTTCAGCCAAATACCATTTGTAACGGTACCACAGTTACTTTTCTTGACAGTTCATACAACGGAACAAATTACCTATGGCTTTTTAATGACCCGAACAATCCTGGTGCTTCAGCCACAGGTCAAAACCCGACCTACACCTTTACCGATACGGGGACCTATACCATCCAACTAATTTTAAATCCTGGATACCCCTGTACTGACACCGCCGAAGTAACTTATGAACTGTACAATCCGGTCAACCCTGCCTATTCCTATAGCGGGCCAGTGTGTTTCGATGAAAATTTAATCAGTTTCCAAAATCAAAGTTCAAATGGAGGAAATGCTGTGGCCAACTGGGATTTCGGTGCGGATGCCAGCATTCAAACATTCACAGGTTGGAACCCGCCACCCATCGTCTTTAGCACTTGGGGAGACCACTATGTGAGTCTTACCATTGAGGAAAACGGTTGTGAGGACAATTTCCTAGACACAGTACGCATATACCGTAGGCCGGAAACTAACGTCAGCGTTGAAAACCAGGTAGGGTGTGCACCATTTACGGTTGAATTCTGGGACAGCACTATTACTGATGGTCAAGTAATCTACAATTGGGACTTTGGGGATGGTGTGTTGAGTAACGATAGCAACGCTGTCTATACCTATGCCAACCCGGGAACCTACGACTTGAACCTTACTATTTATTTCATTGAGGGTTGTACAGATACTATTACCGTGTCTTACGCCGATTTTATTACCGTGTACCCATCACCTACCAGTTCGTTTATAGCAGATCCAACCAGTGCTACGATCTACACATCGAATATCGAAATCATAGATCTCGCCGCCGATCCGACGGACGATATCATTACTAGCATGGGCGACGGCAGTATCTATTACAATCAGGCCGTATTTAATCATTCCTACAGCGATACTGGCTGGTTTGAAGTAGCACACGTGGTCATTAACACCTTTGATTGTCCGGATACCTCTAAAGCCAATATTCGGATCAATCCGGAGACACTCATTTTTGTACCTAACGCATTTACACCAAACGGAGATGGTAAGAATGAAATATTCTTTGCAACTGCAGTTGGGATTAAAGATTTTAGTTTGAAAATTTTTAATCGTTGGGGAGAGGTGATGTTCGAAACGAACGACCCTTCTGAAGGTTGGAACGGTATGCATCCTGGAGGAAAAGAAGCCGTTCAGGGGGTGTATACCTGGACGGTCTTTGCAAAAGGAGAAAATGACAAATTGATTGAAAAACGAGGTAAACTCAGCTTACTACGTTAATAGTTACGATGCATATTCGCGCGTCAACCATAACATAGTGGCCATCGCTGCTCCTATACCCAGTATAACCGAGAGACTGACGTAAAGTACCGCCTCTGTTGTTCTTCCAGCACTTATTAGATTTATCGTTTCCATCGAGAACGTACTGAAGGTGGACCATCCGCCGCAAAATCCAGTGCCTAATAATAAAAGGTACATCAGTTTTGATTTGTCATCATACGCATCGACAATCACTACTAAGGCGATACTGGCCAACACGTTGATAATTAAAGTGGCCCAGTGGCCTTGAATCCAACCGTTTGCCACAATGGCCTTTGACATTGCAAAGCGCAGTACTGAACCGCCACCACCACCAATAAACACCGCCAGATAAGCCATTAGGTTCAACTCCATGTCTTTTCAATTTTATGTAAAGCGACGCTAATGAGGAATCCCCAGACCGCGCCCGCGAGCAAATCTAATGGATAGTGTACGCCTAAATGAATACGAGAAAAACTTTGCACCAGCGCCACCATTATAAGAATGGGAAACCAACTTGAATGCACCCATTTTCGAAATAAAAAGGCAAGTCCAAAGCTGTTCGCTGCATGTGCACTAAAAAACCCAAATGGACTACAATGTGCTAAAACGCGCAAGCCTTCTAGATCGTGACAAGGTCGGGGACGCTCGAGCGTATATTTAAAAAGCGCTGCACCTTGATCAAAGAGCAACACTCCGATAACGACTAATGCCAGTCGTTTAACAAATAGCACGGCAGTGCTAGAGATGTAGAGCCGATGAAGGAGCACAGCATAAAGTGGCAGCCAAGTAATGGTTTTGGTGGCGGCAAGCCAAAACGTATCTGTAGCAGCTGGAAAGAGCCTGTTTAAAGCAATTAATGCATTAGTATCAAGGCTATGTAGCTGCTCTAGCATCACGCAGGGGCATTTAATTTCTCCCAAATTAAATCTTTGAGTTGCATGATGTTTTTACCCGCAACTGACGAAATGAAGAGGTGTGGAATGTTCGTAGGCAATTGATCCGCAATTTCGCTTTGAAGATCCTCATCGATCATATCACTCTTCGTAATGGCTAAAATGCGTTGTTTATCTGCCAATTCGGGATTATACTTTACCAATTCATTCAATAGAATCTCATACTCCTTTGCATAGTCCTCTGCATCCGCGGGAACCATAAAGAGCAACAAAGCATTACGCTCAATATGACGCAGGAAACGGTATCCCAAACCCTTTCCTTCAGCGGCTCCTTCAATAATTCCTGGAATATCCGCCATCACAAACGAACGTGCATCGCGGTACATCACCATTCCTAAATTTGGTACGAGGGTGGTAAATGGATAATTCGCAATCTCAGGCTTTGCGGCACTGACCACACTTAACAACGTGCTCTTACCGGCATTAGGGAAGCCGACCAAGCCAACATCAGCCAGAACCTTTAATTCTAAAATAAACCAACCCTCAACAGGATCCTCTCCTGGTTGGGCAAAACGTGGTGTCTGAAAGGTTGAACTCTTAAAGTGAACATTGCCTAGGCCGCCACGCCCGCCTTTTACCAGGATGTGTTCCTCACCGTTTTCGGTGATTTCAAAGAGTACTTCACCGGTTTCTTCGTCTTTGGCGATGGTTCCTAAAGGTACTTCGATGTAACGGTCATCACCATTAGCGCCTGTGCGCTCCTGGCCAGAACCGTTTTCGCCAGAGGCGGCTTTGATGTGTTTCTGATATTTGAGGGGAAGCAAGGTCCACATTTGAGCATTGCCGCGGATAATTACGTGACCGCCTCTACCACCATCACCACCGTCAGGACCGCCTTTCGAAGTCATTCGGTTTCTAAGTAGGTGTGTGGAACCGCGCCCACCGCGCCCGCTTTTGCAGTAAATCTTTACGTAGTCTATGAAGTTGCTTCCAGCCATAATGTGAAAAAAGCAGCCTCCCTTAACTGGGAAACTGCTTTGCAAAAATACGATTGTATTATGAAGTGTCGACCTAGGGTCTAAAGTGCGTCAATAATAGCCACCAAACGTTCCGTGATGTCTTCAATGGAGCCAACACCATTGACGCCGTGGTACTTTCCTTGTGTCTCGTAAAATTCTTTTACTGGTGCTGTTTCATTATTGTAAACGTCTATCCTGTTTTGAATTACCGCTGGGTTTGCATCATCAGGACGTCCTGAAGTCTTCGCACGTGACGCAAGACGCGAGCGCAGTTCAGCTTCAGGCACTTCTAAAGCAACCATACTCGTAATGCCTGTATTTTGACCTTGCAAGAAAACATCTAGTGCTGCTGCCTGTGCGTTTGTACGCGGGAATCCGTCGAAAATAAAGCCTTTCGCCTCAGGATTTTTATTTACGGCATCTTCTAACATAGAGATGGTGACGGAATCAGGCACTAATTGGCCCTTGTCCATGTATGATTTCGCTAAAACACCCAATGCAGTCTCGTTTTTAATGTTGTAACGAAACAGATCTCCTGTACTCAAATGAACGAGGTGGTAGCGATCCACCAAAAAGGCACTTTGTGTTCCTTTACCTGCCCCCGGAGGGCCAAATAAGACTAGATTTAACATCGAATAGCTTTTAATTAGGGGCACGAAGATACCGCGCAAAGCGAGAAAATCGTAGTTTCGTAGCCGTTTTGAGAATTTTTCTCGAACCAACAACATACTGAAACACTGAACCATACCATGCGTACTCCTTATTGTGTAATTATGGCAGGTGGAATTGGAAGCCGATTTTGGCCCATGTCTACTGAAAAAACTCCTAAGCAATTTTTAGACTTCTTAGGAACTGGTGAGAGTCTTATCCAGCAAACTTATCATCGTGTACGTCGGATTTTCGAACCGGAAAACATCCTCGTCGTTACGCATGAGAACTATGCCGCATTAACACAAGAGCACCTACCGGAACTACCGGAGAAGAACATTATTCTAGAACCGCTTCGCAGAAATACAGCACCTTGTATTGCTTATGCCGCTTTGAAGATAAAAAAGCGCGATGCAAATGCGAATATGTTCATTACACCTGCAGATCATCTGATAACAGATGAAAAAGCATTTGAAGCGACTGTGCGTATGGGGCTGGCAAAAACAGAAGAGTCCGATTGCTTCGTGACTATAGGGATACAGCCGCATAAGCCTGAGACAGGCTACGGTTACATTCAGTATAATGAAGATTTAGGTGATGACTTCGGAAGCTTTGCCGTCAAAGCATTCACTGAAAAACCCGATATCGAGCACGCTAAGAAATTTATAGAAAGTGGCGACTTCCTGTGGAATGCCGGTATGTTTGTTTGGAATATAAATGCCTTATCTAATGGCCTGGACACGCATTTACCAGAACTGATGACCACTTTAGGGGAAACTTGGAACGACCTTGACACCGAATACGAGAAGGCAAGCATCGAAAGAATATACGGGGAATGCGAGAACATCTCCATCGACTACGGACTTATGGAACGGGCAGATCAAGTCTGTGTTATACCTGCCGAGATGGGCTGGTCAGATCTAGGCAACTGGGGAGCCATTTATGACTTGGGCACGAAAGATGCCGCCAATAATGTTGTTGTTGGCACACATGTTTTGCTACAGAATTGTTCGTCATGTCTTGTGGTGAACGCAACCAAAGACAAAGCACTAGTGCTTACCGACCTTCAAAATAAGATTGTCGTACAAACAGAATCGACCACCTTGACTTTCCCGCAAGGCAACGATCAAGCTATAAAGCAGATTGTAAAGGCCGTCAAAATAGAATTAGGCGAAGCATTCGTATAAATTTCCTATGTTTAAGTACTCGCTTAAACACCGTCAATGAACAACAACCACACACCCTCAGAGGACCCTGTTGCAGGAGCAGCACCACCCGCCAACCCTGCTGCCAGAGTTCTAAAAAGCATCTGGAAACAATTCAGCAGTGTGATCTCCTCTTTTTTAGGTGAGCGCTTTTCTTTATTGGGTTTTGCACAACCTGAAAACACCATTGAAGGCATCAAGAAAGATGTAGAATTCCGAGGATTCGCGCTTTGGATTCTAATGTTCAGTATCGTCATCGCCTCGATTGGACTTAATGTGAATTCTACGGCGGTTGTTATAGGTGCGATGTTAATATCGCCCTTGATGGGGCCGATTATGGGAGTTGGCCTCAGTTTAGGCATCAACGACTTTAGCTTACTTAAAAAGTCTATAAAAAACCTTGGTGTAGCGGTGGGCATTGGATTGATCGTCTCTGCGCTCTACTTCGCTATTAGTCCCATTTCTACTCCTTCAAATGAGCTTTTTGCCCGGACAAACCCCACACTTCTTGATGTTGTAGTTGCCTTTTTCGGTGGTCTCGCGGGAATTCTAGCCGGCTCGCGCAAAGAAAAATCAAACGTAATTCCGGGTGTTGCCATCGCGACTGCATTGATGCCGCCATTATGTACTGCCGGTTTTGGATTAGCGCATGGACAATGGAGTTACTTTTTTGGGGCACTTTACCTCTTTTTAATCAACAGCGTGCTGATTGCTGCAGCAACAACTATTGTTGTTCGCTACCTGCGATTTCCTATGGTTAGCATTATGGACCCCGTACGCGAGAAGAAAACAAAACGGATGTTTTCTATTGCCTTAATTGTGGTGATTGTTCCTTCGATTTGGATCTTTTACCGCACCGTGACCAATACATTGGCACAAACTAAGGTGCACAATTTTGTGGAAGAAACGTTGGTTTACCCCGGAACGGAAGTTGTTAAAGAAGAAATCATTTTTGCCGGTGGCCTGCCCAAAGTGAACATTGTTTTGTTTGGTGAACTCATCCCCGAAGATCTAGTAGCGCAATGGGAGTCCATTTTTACCGATACGTTTGGTGGCTCCCTGAACATTATTCAAGGTGATAATGGGAACGAAAGTTTGATGGAGCTGTCGAAATTAGTAAACCTCTATTCCGAGGGGCGCGCGGAAGCAAAAGG
>JGI26246J51724_1001206_pt1 | contig 11942 bp, 10 predicted proteins | sample SaaInlLV_10m_DNA_FD_51724 | JGI IMG/M metagenome (IMG submission 51724) | reverse complement strand
GCAGAGTACGGCAAACCTATTAGATATTATGGAGCGTTTGAATAAGGAGGAGGGGATGACCTTTGTTTTTGCTACACACGACGACCGCGTCATCAAAAAAGCCCGTCGAATCATTAGTATCGAAGATGGAAAAGTCCTCAGCGACGACTAAAGCCTTATTTTAGGGTCATGGATCCTAAATTTCTACCATACACACCCTGGCCAGCTTCTGATACAGATGCTCGTGCGTTGTTTGAAAACTTTGAAACGTCACTTCAAACTAGACGCAGCCTACGCATGTACAGCAAGAAGCCAGTCTCTCGAANGATAGTAAAACGTCTTATCGGTTTAGCTGCTTCCGCGCCTTCAGGGGCAAACAAACAGCCGTGGCATTTCGTTGCGGTCGAAAACCCGGAGGTTAAAAGGAAAATACGTACTGCAGCAGAGGAGGAAGAGAAAGCCTTTTATGGGGGACGTGCCACGGAAGAATGGCTCGAGGACCTCAAGCCTTTTGCGACCGACTGGGAAAAACCTTTTCTGGAAGATGCGCCTTGGCTCATTGTGGTTTTTCGCAAGAATTTTGACCTTGAAGCGGATGGTTCAAAAGCGAAAAACTATTACGTTCAGGAAAGTGTAGGAATTGCNTGTGGATTCTTGATTGCGGCTATACACGCGGCGGGATTAGTCACCTTGACGCACACCCCATCTCCCATGGGATTTCTCTCGGANATCCTTGGTCGTCCATCGAATGAAAAGCCCTTTTTACTGCTGCCGCTAGGATACCCTGCCGAGGGTGCAGAAGTGCCCGACATTTCTAAGAAAGGATTGGATGAGATCAGTGATTTTATCTGACCTTTGAAGAAAATTACACCATTATGTTTGAAGGAACGTCTGTACAATTCGTCGTAGATGCTGATGAGGTTCGTGAGGAGCTCAAAGCGGCNCAATTGAATTGGCCTATTGTCAAGATTCTAGGCCAAGAAGACGAAGAGGAGAAGGATCCGGAGGAGATGACCGTAAGCGGTGAAGGGGTTGCCATTTATATTGACAGTATTGAGGTGATTTTAAAAGAACGTATTGAAAAGGCCAAAGAAATTGTCGCAACGGTGGCAAGAATGATTCAGTATTTCAACGAGCGCGATGAAACAGCTGTACTTTTCTTTCACGTCAGTTGGGAGACCTATTTGATTGACGAGAAATAGGCCGTGAGCAGTTTGGCTTTGGAATGACCTACCACTTCTGCCAACTGTTCCGGAGCGGCAGCCTTTATGTTTTTNACNCTTTTAAAAACCTTAATGAGGTCTTTGATCGTTTCTGGTCCGATTCCCTTCACACCTTCNAATTCACTTTTAAANGCACCCTTGCTGCGCCGTGAACGGTGGTGGCTTAAGCTGAACCTATGCGCTTCATCACGTGCTTGCTGAATGATTTTCAATGTTTCCGAACGCTTATCTAGNTGCAGTGGATAGGGATCACCTGGGAANTAAAGTTCTTCCAGTCTTTTCGCAATCCCGATGATGGTTATTTTNCCGCGCAGTCCTAGGCGTTCTAGTGCTTTAAGTGCAGCACCTAGTTGCCCCTTACCGCCATCAATGACAATGAGCTGCGGCAGCGGCTCGCCTTCCTCTTGCAGCCTGCGGTAACGGCGGTGCACTACTTCCTCCATAGACGCATAATCGTCCGGGCCTTCCACTGTTTTAATATTGAATTTGCGGTAGTCTTTTTTTGAAGGCTTCCCGTCTTTAAAAACGACACAAGCGCTCGCTGGATTTGTCCCTTGAATATTTGAGTTGTCAAAACATTCAAGGTGTCTGGGTTCAACCGGCATACGCAGATCCTGCTTCATTTGCGTCATGATACGCTTCACGTGCCGGTCGGGGTCTACAATCTGAATATTCTTGAGTTTTTCCTGACGGTAATACATGGCATTTTTAATGCTCAGTTCAATCAATTTACGCTTCTCACCTTTTTGTGGAACCGTGAATGTGCTGCCCTCTATGAGTAGATTGACCGGATGCGAAGTATAGATTAAACGCGAAGTAGAGCCAAAAAGGGACCGTATTTCAGGAATAGCGATATGAAGAAAATCCTGCGGCTCTTCTTCTAATTTTTTCTTGATCTCTACGGTATAACTCTGGACAATGGCACCTTCAATAACCTGCAAGTAGTTTACGTAGCCAAACTCCGCATCCATACTCACACTGTATACATCAATATTCGTCAGTTGGTTGCTCACTACTGTGCTCTTCGCAGCATACTTTTCTAGCGCGTCTAATTTTTCCTTGCACAACTGCGCCTGCTCAAATTCCAAAGCTTCGGCGTGGCCTAACATACGCTCCTTTAAATGCTTCTTGACAGCACTGAGTTGTCCTTTGATGATGTTCCGTGCGGCGCTCACGTCTGCTTCGTAATCCTCCTCCGATTGCAATGCCTCGCAAGGAGCCTTACAGTTCCCGATGTGGTACTCAAGGCAAATCTTAAACTTTCCTTTATCGATGTTCTCTTCGCTAAGATTGTATTTACAAGTGCGTGTGGGGTACATCTGACGAATCAGTTCAAGAACAGCCTTCATGGACTTTACGTTGGGGTAAGGACCGTAGTACTCGCTGCCGTCTCTGATGATGTTGCGCAAACCATAAATCCGCGGAAAGCGTTCTTTACGGATGGTGATGTAGGGGTAACTTTTATCGTCTTTGAGATTGATATTGTAGCGCGGTTGATGCTCTTTAATAAGGTTGTTTTCTAGCAGGAGTGCATCGCCCTCGGAATCGGTCACGATCACTTTAATGTCGGCTACTTTTTTCACCATAACCGCGATGCGAGCGCTTGTGACGCTTTTGGTGAAGTAGGAACTCACGCGCTTTTTGAGATCCTTAGCTTTTCCTATATACAGGATGTTGCCAGATTTATCCATATGCTGGTAGACCCCCGGTTTGTTCGGGAGTGTTTTCAGCAAATTCGTGATGTGGATACTGTCTGCCATGCCTCAAAGATAAAAAAGGCCCGGCTCCCTTTGGGGCCGGGCCAGTGTTCTCGTGTTATCGAGTGGGGACTACGTTGTTAAGAATGCTATTGCGCATCCAGAATAGTGACTGTACCGTTGACTGAATATTCATAGTCGTCAGAGGCATTCACCAATTCTAAGGTGTACATGTATACACCGTCTGCCAGCTTGGTACCGTTTTGGTTGGTACCGCGCCATGGGTTCGCGTTGTCGTAGAGGTATTCGCTCTGCCATACGCGATCGCCCCATCTGTTGTAGATGGTCAACTGGCTTAGATCTTTGTAATCATCAATGTTCTGTATGATAAAGCCATCATTCACGTTATCACCATTAGGCGTAATGAAATTTGGCACGACCACTGTATCCGGGTAAGGAGGCGTATTGATGATAATAGGCAAACAGTTTGAATAGGCAGTATACTGCGTATCTACCGGATCTGTAGTTCTAATGCACACGCGGTATTCGCCCGGCGCTAATTCTAAGAACATGCGGTAGGTTGTATCTGGCGCGAGAACAGGGTTTTGAGGCGAAGCCACATGGTCGTGAATCCATTCGCCCATCCATGTTCCACCAATCTTCTCTTGTAAGAAAACAGTGTAACTATCAACAGCCCATCCGTTGTACTGGTTCCAAATAAGGTCTACTGGGATGGTATCCGGATCAATGATTGGCACCATTCCATTGCTGCGTTCGAGAAGTACGCTTCCAATACTGTTGGTAGCTCCTTGCATATCGTCATTGAGTTTCATGTCAACACGGTATTCGTAGCTGTCTTGATCGACTTTAATGAATCCGATTTGGTTGTCTTTGAAGTCGTATTTGTATTGGTTGAATACAGTACCTACTTTCTGATATTGCGTCTGACCTGGATCCTTGCGGAAGATTTGCCACTCTTGGAAAAGGTAATCTGGGTACGATGAGGTATCAGCACTCCACTCAACGACTGGGTTCTGATCTTCTTCGATGGTTACATTCTCCATTTCGTAGATGGCGTTGAAACAGCCGGTTACATTTAATTGAATGGTATCAAATTCGTTCATTGGGAAACCACACTTATTCAAGAGCGTGTTTCCATCGTTACCGACTTTCGAGTACAAGAAGTATTTCCCGTTTTTCGAGAGTGGTTTGTAAAGCTTGATGGTCATCTGTGTCGCTTCGTAGTTGTTGTCACAGTTTGCTGTGAAAGATTCTATCGCAAGCGGTTGACCATCGGGTTTTGTTAATCGGAAGTCGGTTCCATCTGGAGATATTGATGAACAATCCAGCTTCACCTTAAATTTCAAAGTAACCGTTGAATCCAAACAGTTGTAATCTACCGTAGGAAGACCATTGACTGGATCTTGATAAATCCCAGGAGCTTGATAGTCCAGTTGAACACCAGCCTGAGCATTAGGAGTACAGGCGGAAGCAATTGCAATCTGCATATCACGGTTTACTTCACCAATCTTGCGCCATACGTAGAGCACAGAGTCATAACGGTACTCATCTATCGTAACTGCCATTACATCAATCTCGACCGAAGAAGGTTTGAAAGTAATTAAACCCGTATTTGGGTTCATGGTAAGGGAATTCGCAGGGGAGGTGGTGATTGGCTGATCGTACGTCCAACCTGTTGCATAAGCAATGTTTGTGGGTGTACAGTTATTCGAAGCACCTGCTTTAACGTGAGTAATTCTGTAGAAGATTGAATCACCGTCAGGCTCAACGGCACTCTGCTTCCAGTTAAACGTACGTCCGGTACAGAAAGCGCGAACGGGCTCACTAACGAATTCAGGCGATGTGTTTTGACCAATTTGGTTATTAAGTTTTGCTTCAATGTAGAACCCTTGAGAGGATGGGTTGACAATATTATCAACGGCAGGATTTCTACAACATGTCGAAAACGAGAAGGTCCAATCCGGAGCGTTGCCCGGGAGGGTTATTTCACCTTCGTAGGTAACAACGTGAATGGTAACACCAGCGTTTGACGAGCTTACACAGTCAAACAGTGTGGGCGCTACGACACCTGAACCGCTCGTTGAAGGAGTCGTTTCCGTCAGCGTTGTGCTGACCGTTGCGTAGTTTGCTGAACAAGCGTAAATAGTTGCGCTCGTGGGCAGCGTAATACCGTTATTATCGCGGTAAAGACGCATGTAAATTTTATACTTATGGCTATTACCGGTAGAGCTGACGTATTCATAATGAAGATCTCCTCCTGCGTTGTGAGATGCCGAGGCATTTTGAACGAAGAATACTAATGCTAAAGCGGTAAAGAGTGTTCTAAACAAAGTTTTCATGAACGAGTGTGTTTGTAAGCCTGAATAATTGAACCTTAAATATCCTCAATTCTCGCGGCTTTAGCAAACGAAATGAGTAAACGTTTAGCTTTGTTGAGAGAGTAACGCGTAAACGGTGAAGAACCCCAGTAAACCGCCGGATAAAAGTTCTTGAAGCGTGTGTCTTTTGAGACTAATTCGAGACCAGGCCACTGCACCTAAAACGACCAAGAGGAGCAGAAGGTATTCTGGTCGTCCGACACCATAGCGCTGATGCAGACAAAGGTATAAGGCAAAGAACCCCGCCGCCCCGGCCATGTGGGCGCTGCTTTTGAAATAGGGTATGAGTATGGTACTTATAATAAGAACAAAGGCAGTACCGTATACGCTCAGGTAAATTTCCATTGGCGCCATAGCCGTTCTTAAAAATGCTGCAGTAGCAAATGCGCAAGCTGCTCCTGTGATGTAAGGGTAGATACGGTCTTCACGTTCGATCAGGTGGATACTGGAAATGATTTTACTGGCTCGAAGCAAAAGAATAGCAATGAGTGGAGATACATAGGTGCCCACGAAAACGGTGGAGGTTATTTTGAAAATGGTGCTCCAGGAATACGTTTCTGGAACGGACCAAAGCACAAAAAAAGCACCAACGGTTGGCATGATGCCTGGATGAAAGAGGTAGCTGATGGCTTGGCTAAAACTGTGTTTAAGGGAGCTCATCTACAATTCCTTTCGCATTCGAGCTACCGGAATATCCAGTTGTTCGCGGTATTTTGCCACCGTACGACGGGCAATGGGGTAGCCTTTTTCTTTTAAAATTTTAGCCAGTGCATCATCTGTCATGGGTTTACGCTTGTCCTCTTCTGCAACGGTATCCTCTAAAATTTTCTTGATTTCGCGCGTGCTGACTTCCTCACCATCGGAATTGGTCATGGATTCGGAGAAGAAACGCTTGATGAGAAAGGTACCGTAGGGCGTTTGAATGTATTTGTTCGAAGCAACACGACTGACGGTAGAGATGTCCATCCCGATTTCTTCCGCGATGTCCTTGAGGATCATGGGGCGGAGTTTGCGCTCATCGCCCGTGAGAAAATAATCGCGTTGGTAGTTGAGAATTGACTGCATGGTGAGCATCAGCGTTTGTTGACGCTGTACAATGGCGTCTATGAACCATTTTGCACTGTCCAATTTTTGTTTGACGAACAAGGCGGCCTCTTTTTCAGCCTTATTTTTCTCTTTACTGGCCTTGTAATGCTCGAGCATATCACGGTATTGGCGACTCAAGCTGAGTTCAGGGGCATTGCGGCCATTAAGGGTTAGCTCTAGCTCGTCGTCCACGATCTGGAGGTTGTAATCTGGGATGACATTTTCAGTGGGACGGCTGAGGTTGGAGGAGCCACCCGGTTTAGGGTTTAACCGGCCAATTTCCTCGATGGCGTCGCGAAGTTCATCCTCATTGACGCCTAATCGGTCCATCAATTTTTGGTAGTGACGCTTCACGAAGCTGTCAAAATGATTGTCTAAGATGCTCAGGGCTAGATTCACTTTGAAGGAGGGCCGCTTGCGTTCCAATTGGAGCATTAAGCATTCCCGCAAATCCCGTCCGCCAACCCCGGGCGGATCTAAATCTTGAATAATCTCAAGAAGACGCTCCAGCTCCTTCTCTTCGGTAAATACCCCTTGTGAAAAAGCAAGGTCGTCGACGATATCTATGAGGTCCCGTCGTAAAAGACCGTCGTCGTCAATAGTGCCCACTAGGTAGACCACCAATTCAAGTTCTTCAGAACTTAAGTCGCGCAGGCGCAATTGTGAAATAAGGCTGTCGTGGAAGCTTTCGTTGACAAGGACAGGTGCCTCATACATCTCATCGTCAGAGCTGTAGTTGTTCGCTTTTGTGCGGTAGTCTGGGGTCTCGTCGTCTCCAAGGTAGTCGTCCCAGTTAATTTCTTCCATCGAGTCGCGCACTTCGCGTTCGTCAGAAGCATCGTTTTCAAAATTGTCTTCGGCTTTTTCTTTTCCTTCCTGTAGCGCGGGGTTTTCTTCAATCTCTTGTTTGATCCGCGCTTCCAAGCTCTGCGTTTGCAGCTGCACAAGCTTCATGAGCTGAATCTGTTGTGGACTCAGCTTCTGTTGAAGTTTTTGTGACAGGTTTTGTTTCAGCATGGATTAGGGAGGTGAAGGGGGTTAGAAGTTTGCGCTTCCTGGTGTTCTGGGGAATGGAATGACATCGCGGATGTTGCCCATGCCCGTTGAGAATTGGACCAAACGTTCGAAGCCCAGGCCAAAACCACTATGAACACAGGTTCCGAACTTACGCGTTTCCAGGTACCACCAAAGTTCCTCTTCTGGGATGCCGACGGCAGCTACTTTTTCTTTCAGCACGTTGTAACGTTCTTCACGCTGCGAACCACCAACAATCTCCCCAATTCCAGGGAAAAGAATATCCATGGCACGTACGGTCTTACCGTCTTCATTTAAGCGCATGTAAAACGCTTTTATGGACGCAGGGTAATCGTACAATACTACAGGTGCCTTAAAGTGTTTTTCTACTAAGAAACGCTCGTGTTCACTTTGAAGATCTGCGCCCCATTCTTCAATACGGTATTTGAATTTCTTCTTTTTGTTCGGCTTGCTGTTCTTCAAGATTTCAATCGCCTCCGTATAGGAAAGACGCACGAAATCGTTGTTGGCTACGAATTCTAATTTCTCGATCAGGCCTTGTTCTGCGCGCTCATTCTGTGGCTTCCCTTTTTGCTCCTCTGCATAGCGACTATCCAGGAATGCCAAATCTTCACGGCAATTGTCCAGAATGTAGCGAAGACAATATTTCAAGAAGTCTTCCGCAAGGTCCATGTTCATATTGAGATCGTAAAAAGCCATCTCCGGCTCTACCATCCAAAATTCCGCGAGGTGGCGAGTAGTATTGGAATTTTCAGCACGAAAAGTAGGCCCAAAGGTGTAGATTTTACCCAGAGCTAAAGCACCTAATTCGCCTTCTAGTTGACCACTGACCGTGAGGTGTGTTTCCTTCCCAAAAAAGTCTTCGGCGACCTCACCGCCGGAAGCAGGAAGCGTGCTGACTCGGAACATTTCTCCTGCACCTTCGGCATCAGATCCTGTAATGATGGGGCTGTGCCAGTTGACAAAACCTTCTTTGTTGAAGTAGTTGTGTATGGCAAATGAAAGGGCGTGACGCACTCTGAATACCGCACTGAAGGTATTTGTGCGTGGGCGCAAATGGGCAATTTCACGTAAGAACTCTAAGCTGTGTTTTTTTGGTTGGAGCGGGTAGTCGTCTACGGGTGCGTCTCCTAAAACCTCAAACGAATCCACGATGATTTCTACGGTTTGTCCCTTTCCTTGGCTTTCAACGAGCTGGCCAGTGATGGAAAGACAAGATCCTGTCGTGATGCGCTTGAGTTCATTCTCGTCCTCTTTTTCAAAATCCACAACACACTGAAGATTCGCGATTGTAGAACCGTCGTTTATAGCAATGAAACGGTTGCTGCGGAAGGTGCGAACCCAGCCCTTAATGGTGATGCTGGTGCCAATGGGTGGCGATTGTAAGAGGTGCTTAATGCTCATGATTCAACTTGTTTGTAACAAAGATGCTATTTCATCGGCAAATTAAGGCAGAACAGGCGCGTATTTTTTTTCAAAAACTACTCTTTGGCACGGAAGTTGTTAAAAATGGCGAAACATTGGAAACATTTTTTAGAACAATTGTTTCCTCAACGTGTTAAATACCCATTACTCCGTACTTAACTAACCGAAATTAATGGATACTGAATTGTCCCGCGTTTTGTTCACTAGCCTCGAATTGTTTCTACAGTTCGGGGTGAAAAGCGTGAACATGGATCAAATCGCGAGCAGTTGTGGTATATCGAAAAAGACGCTGTATAAACACGTCAAGAATAAAGAGGATTTATTAGAAAAGGTATTTGAGCAGGCTGCTGCGTTTATGAAGGCAGAGCTGGAAGAAGCCATCTCTCAAGTTAATGGGAATGCCATTGACCAACTTTTTGCAATGGAACGTTTTGCAGAAGTACGCATGCGCGATGATAAGGACCGACTATTGCACCAGCTTGATCATTACTATCCTTCTATCGCTAAGGGGATGAAAGTGAAGCGCGAAGACATTGTTTTCACGGTGACAAAACGCAATTTAGAGCAAGGGATCCGCGAGGGTTTGTACAGAGCGGATTTGCATGTAGACCACATTACTTTGCTGTACTATGGCCACATTTTGGCGGTTCATGAAGGGGTGGTTTCAAACGAGAATATCAAATTGGACCAATTGCGCAAGACGAGCTTGCGTTATCACATTCGCGGTATCGCATCCGCCAACGGTCTAGAATATCTGAATCAATTAATAGCAACACAATAATGAGAAAAACGGTCATGCTCTTCAGCATACTATGCTGCGCCTTTACGGGCCAAGCGCAAGAAAAATTTACCCTTGCTTCCGCGCAAGAGTATGCGCTTGATCATGCGTACGGCGTGCAAATCGCGGAACTAGAGATTCAACGCGCGCGTCAGATTTATCTACAAAATTTAGCCATTGGACTGCCGCAAGCATCTGCCAGCGGTCAGTACATCTATAACGTGGAGTTGGGTGCTTTGGTGACCGATTTCGACGGAAATGGGGTGCTAGAAGAATTGGTGTTTGGTACAGATTATCAGGCGCAAGGAGGTTTGGTCGTGAACCAATTGATTTTTGACGGCTCATACGTTGTTGCCTTGATGGCAGCGAAAGTATTGAAAGAAAGTGCCGAGATAGGCATGGACCAGAGTAAAGCGTCTTTGAAACGTGAGGTTGCGAAAGCATACCATTTGGCACTTTTGAGTGAAGAGAGCGTCGAAGTGTTGAAAGCGAACAAGGGCTATTTGGCAGATCTGGCGGAGGAAATGAAGAAAATGAACGAGGCGGGTATGGTCAGTAAAGCAGATGCAGACCAAATGATGTTGAACTACAACAACGTTGAAAACGCATTGCGCTACACCGAAGGCCAGGCAAATGTTGCTAAGATGTTACTGAAGTTGCAGATGGGCTATCCCGTGCAGCAGGAGTTGTTGTTGGCGGATAAAATGGAAGATTTAGTAGTGAATGCTGCAGCTGCGAGCACCTTGACGACTGTAGGGTTTGATCCTACAAAATCGGTCGATTACCTCGGTATGGCGAATCAAGTGGAGGGTGCAAAGCTGCAAGTATTGAACAAGCAGTTGGCCTATCTCCCATCTATTGGGGTGAGCTACCACAACATTCAATACATGAGCAGTGAATCAAATATTTTTGGCGACGCTGCGGTAGACATTCCAAGCAGTTTGGTTGCAGGAAGCGTTAGTGTGCCTTTGTTCTCCTCAGGAAACGGACGCGCGCAGGTTCAGGAAGCAAAAATTCAGCGCGAACAAGCAATGATTGGTTTGCAGCAATTGGAAGAAGGGTTGATTATGCAACACGGTGCGTTGGTCAACGAATTCCATCAAGGCATTGCTAATTTTTTAGCGCAAAAAGAAAACGTCGCTTTGGCGAAACGCATTCGCGATCAACGCCGCAAGGAATACGATGAAGGCCTGGCCTCTTCAATGGAGTTGACACAAACAGAAACACAATACCAGGAGGCGCTTCAAGCCATGTTTATGGCAGCGCAAAACGCATTGGACAAGAAGTCCGAATTGGAATATTTAATGACAAAACAGCAAAAGCAATAATACCGGAACATGAAAAAATTAGGATTCATTTTAGGAGGCGTAGTTCTAGCATCGTGTGGTGCACCAGAACAATCTGTGGGTACCATGGAAGAACTCAAGGCACAAAAAGACAGCCTTGTTGAGGTACGTTCGACAGTCGATGCAGAAATTGCTGCTGTTGATGCAAAATTGGAAGCAATGGACACCATTGAGCGTTACGATCGCGTAACGTCGATTGAAGTTGCGCCCTCCACTTTCGTGCATTATTTCGATGTCTTTGGTCTCGTTGAGGCGGACAAGAGTATCAACCTGTATCCTACGGCTAGTGGAAAAGTAGCGAAGATTCACGTTCGCAATGGCAGCGTGTCGCAAAGGGCCAGTTATTAATGACGTTGGACACTGATATCTTGGCCTCGTCTTTAAAGGAATTGGAGAACGGTTTAGCTTTAGCGAAGACGGTTTTTGAGAAGCAGGAGAGACTTTGGATGAACGAACAGATTGGTTCAGAGATTCAATATTTGCAGACGAAAAACAACTACGACGGTTTGGTCCAAAAAGTGACCACACTAAAAGAGCAAATAGCACTCAGCGAAATTCGCGCGCCCTTCGCAGGAGCAATAGACAACATATTTGCAAAAGAAGGCGAGATAGCGGCGCCGCAGATGCCGTCAATGCGCTTAGTTAATACGTCAGGCGTATATGTTAAGGCAGATGTGCCAGAATCGTACGCTAACCGTGTACGCGTAGGAACGCCTGCAAATGTTGCGTTTACTTCCATGGATTATGAAGTAGCTGCAGAGGTACTTCAAGTGGGTCAATTCATTCAAGAAGGCAACCGAACGTTCTCCATCAATGTGAGTCTACCGTCGAGTGAAGGCGTGAAGCCAAACCAAATGGTACATGTAGCCCTTCAAGATTACAGCAACACTGCTGCCTTAACTGTACCTGCGAGTCTGGTACAGCAAGATGTTGAAGGCAACGACTTCATTTACACACTGAAGCCTGTCGCTGGA
>JGI26246J51724_1001203_pt1 | contig 11954 bp, 8 predicted proteins | sample SaaInlLV_10m_DNA_FD_51724 | JGI IMG/M metagenome (IMG submission 51724) | reverse complement strand
AACCTCAACGGGACGTGGAATGTGACGCAAGCATTAGGCCAGCAGATGCTGAAAGGCCATGGCGGGGTCATCTGTAACATCATCATGACCATTGGCCGCGGCAATCCGGGCATTGCCCATTCAGGCGCTGCCCGCGCCGGCGTTGCCGAATTAACCCGCAGTCTATCTTACGAGTGGGGCCCGAAGGTTCGGATTAATTGTTTGGGCCCTGGCGCCATCATCACCCCAGGCATGGAAGCGACTTACGATGACGATGTCCTATCTGACATAGGCGAGACCCCCATTCCGCAACCGGGAACGCCGGAAGATGTCGCCAATGGCGTCGTCTTCTTGGTTTCACCTGCAGGCCGGTTCATTACCGGCGAGACCCTCATGGTGGATGGCGGGGTATCGCGCTATGGTTCGAATCAAGCGCTTAAAGGTTCTGATTTCGGCTATCGAACCACTCCGGGCCCGGATTGGGTCTGATTACCACTAACTGTAGCGCACCTCAGTCACGGCATCGGTTACGCCTGCCCGAACCTGCGCTACGGCCCAGGTGAGGTCGGTCAGGTACTGTGCAACCACCGTTTCATGAAAGGGTGACAGCATTAAGTGCAGCGCTTTCGGCTGGGTGCACAAGCTGGTCACCCAACCGCGCTCAAACAGGCGTTTATACAGCGCAAAGATATCCAGTTCAGGATGACTGAACGCCATAATNCCGAGCTTTGGTGCGCCCAANACCTCAAACCCCAGTTCAGCGACGCCCTCTTCAATTCTTGCGCGCGCTCGCGTAACCGATTGCTGTTTTTGTCGATAGCCCTCGATGCCAAGGTAATGCATCACAGCCCAAGCCGATGAAATCGCGCCACCCGGACGAGTCCCGGCAAGTGTCGGCGTCACCATACGGCCGGCCGGCCAGTCTTTTTGATCAAAGATCATGTGATCCCGAAGCACTTCAGAACGATAAAAAATGGTGCTGGCGCCCTTTGCACAATAACCGTACTTGTGCAGATCCGCAGACAAGGAACAAACCCCCGGCACCCGAAAATCCCAAGGCGGCAGGTCAACACCATTCATTTCAACAAACGGGGCAATGTATCCGCCAACACACGCGTCGACATGCAGCCAAACATTACGCGCTGTCGCCAGATCACCAAGATCCGCGATCGGGTCAATCAAGCCATATGGAAAGCTGGGCGCAGACCCAACCATCATCAAGGTGCTGTCATCGATTTGATCCGCCATAGCGCGCACATCCGCCAAGTAATCGGGTCGCGTCGCAACCCGCCGGATTTCGATCGACATCAGCGCCGCCGCCTTGTCGAAGGCGGGATGCGCCGAATACGGCAGGACTAGGTTAAACGGTTCGGGCTGGCCCTGTGCTCGGGCATAGTCCCGAGCCGCTTTCACGGCCATCGTAATCGAGTCGGTGCCGCCGGAGGTCATATGCCCAACGGCCCCTTCCGGCGCATGCAGCAGTGACAGTCCCATTCCCACCACTTCGGCTTCCATTTTTTTAAGCGATGGAAAGGCAGCCGGCCCCAAGCCATTTTCGGAGAGATATAACAGATAGCCTTGTTTTTGGACCTCNGTCACATCCTCACCCGCGTTAAACACGTAGACCGCGGTTTTACCCGCTCGCCATTGCACGTCCCCGCGGCCGCGCTCGATCATTTCTGTCTTCAAAACTGAAAATGCTGTGCCGTGCTCCGGCATACCTTGCGTCATGGCGTCGCCTCGTAATCTTGGTTATCGTCGATTGCGACATCATAGCCAGAACGCGGGGGCACCAGCTACCCCAAAACAAGCCCTCGGATCGTTCAAATCCAGGACCCCCATGACGGCTGCTAGGAATCTGCCGCAGAATCGATTAGCGTGTTAAAAAAGCAACAAGGGCCTCAGCATGACAGTCTGGTCAAACTTTCCCTCGAACGAAATCACTCGCCAGCCTTTGCTCTTAATTGCCGCGTGCGTCGGGGTCATTTGCAGCTCGATTGTGCTGCCGTTTTATACTATGGGCTTATTTGTGGTGCCGGTTACCCAAGAGTTCGGATGGTCTCGATCTGAGTTTCAGTTATCGCTTTTGTTCAGCACCGGCATGGGGGTGCTCACATCCCCCCTCATCGGTTTACTCATTCATCGCCACGGCGCCCGAATGGTTGCGCTCTTTGGGCTTGCGGGCCTGAGTCTGGCTTTTTTACTACCCGCCTTCGCAACCGGGCAGCTTTGGCAGTTTTATGCGGCCTATGCTGCGATGGCGCTTTTGGGCGCCGGCACGATTCCGGTCACCTGGACCACCGCTGTCACCACCAACTTTCATCGCCAGCGCGGTTTAGCGCTTGGGCTGGTGCTCAGCGGCACTGGACTCTGCGCCGTGCTGGTGCCGCCGGCAATCGCTTGGGTATTAACCCATTACGGCTGGCGGGTGGGCTATATGACGCTGGCCCTGCTGCCCCTGGTTGTCGCCTGGCCACTCGTTTTTTTCTACTTCAAACCCGGTCAAACCACACAAGCGGACGACGTGGCAGCGCCGAAGGAGGATTGGGGATTAACGCTGACCGAGGCGGTTTCAGGTTATCGATTTTGGGTCCTGCTCGCTTCAATCTTTCTGGTCTATATAGCGCAATCGGGTCTGGTACCCAATATGATCCCAGCACTCACCGATACCGGCATTTCGTCGGTCGATGCAGCTCAAACAATCAGTTTATTTGGCACTGCGGTGATCGTTGGCCGCTTGGTCATCGGATTCTGCGTGGATCGCTTCTGGGCGCCTGGGGTTGCTGCCATCGCCATCTCGATGCCCATTGTNGGCTGCTTATTGCTTTGGTCGGATTTAANCCTTGTTAATGCTCAGATCGCGGCAATCTTATTGGGCTTCGCTGCAGGTGCAGAACTCGATTTGATGGCATTCCTGGCCGCGACCTACTTTGGCCCCAGACATTACGCCAAGATCTATGGTTTTTTGTATGCTGGGCTTGCCTCGGCATCCGGCATTGCCCCCGCCCTCTTTGCAGAGCTTTATGAGATCACCCAGAGTTATCGCACTGGGTTTGCCTTGGGCGCGGTTGCTTTCACGGGCTCGGTCATTCTTGTCTTACTATTGGGGCGATACCCAAGCATTGACCAATCTAAGCGCTAACTTCAGCATCAAACCACTGCCGAAGCACAAACTTTTGGACCTTGGTGGCTGACATGGGCCAATCCTGCACGACTCGAACATGACGCGGAATTTTAAAACTCGCGATCTTGCCCTGACAATATTCGATGAGCTCTTCCTGCGTGACCTGCTGCCCGTCGTGGCACTCAACGTAGGCCGCCGCGACTTCCGACAACCGGTCATCCGCCACCCCAATAACTTGGGCCATTTTAACGCTCGGGTGTTTTGAGATCAGGGATTCTATTTCGATCGCGGCGACGTTCTCGCCCCCCACTTTCAACATGTCTTTGATTCTGCCGTGGAACTCGATCTCACCGCTTGCCCGCATCACGCAGAGATCGCCCGTTCGGAACCAGCCATCCTGAAAGGCTTCCTCGTTCTTTTCAGGGGATTTGTAATAGCCCTTGAAGATAGCGTAGCCCCGAAGCCAAATCTCGCCGCGCTCACCCGGCAAGCAGGGCGTCTGCGTTTCCGGATGCATGATCTTCGCTTCCAAGCCCGGCATCGGTTTGCCGCAGGTGGTCACGCGACTTTCAAGGGTTTCATCAGGATGGTTAAACGCAAGAACCCCCCCAGCCTCAGTCAGGCCATACGCACCGGTTTGTATAGACTGGGGGAAAGCCGCTTGAAACTGCCGAAGCACGTCCGGTGGCGCGACATTATTCAGTCGTTTGATCGAGGAGAGATCCCGAGTCTCAAAATCCGGATGTGCGATCAATGCCGCCGTGACAGTCGGGAAGGACGGAAATGCAACCGTTGCCCGTTCAGCCTCCAACATGGCAAGGCTTTCACCCGCGTCCATATGCACCATCGATAACAAGGCAGCTCCAGCATCAATACAACACAGCATTGGTAAGATCGAGGCCATATGGAACATCGGTAGCGGCGCCCAAAACCGGTCTTGATCGGTCAAGAAATAGCGGCTCTGATTCATATTGATGCCGTTTTGAACCAACATATCATGATGTAGCGGACAGCCTTTTGGGTGCGCGGTGGTGCCTGAGGTATACATCATAATCGCCGTATCCTCTGATGAAACCGCGCCAAGGGTTTCAAGCAGGGCCGATTGATCAACGTTAACAGCCGCCGCTTCAAAGTCAGCTTGAGTCATAAAACCATTGCGCTGCCCGCCCAACATCACCATTGCCGAAAGCGCCTCAGGTTTTGAAAGCGCAGCCGCCTCGAGCAGAAGCCGTCCGAAGTCTGCGTACTCGCTGATCAAATCGTGGGTCACGATGAGTTTCAGTTCGGCGTTGCTCACAACATAGGCCAGTTCCTCCGGCTTATAGCGCGCATTCATTGGCACAGCGATGGCGCCCAAACACTGCAAGCCCAATAAGCACTCGATGTACTCAGGACAATTGGCCATCAGCAGGCCAACATGATCGCCGGAGACAATGCCGCAAGCTTTAAAACTGGCCGCGCGCGATAGCATGGCGGTTTTCATCGAAGCGTAGGAGTGTCGGTGATCTGGAAAGACGAGAAAGTCGGATTCAGGCCAACGCGCCGCCGCCCCTAGGAAGTAATCCGCAATCGTCGGGTTTTGTTGAGCATTCATAGTATTGAAACAGGTTAGAGCCAGCTCAAAGCATAAGCCGTCCGACTCGCAATTACGAGGACTGAGCTAGGTTGTCGCCGCGCATGGCCCGCGCATCAAGCGGGGCATCTCCTATCGAGATCAGCCTGCCCGCAAGACCTTTAGTCGACACACGATCTGCGACATTTGATAAGCTCCTAGGCCAGCAAGATGTCGAGCCAGCGTTGTCAACGGCCGCGCATTCCCGGTTAAGCGACCACCATCAAGGACCCTATTATGAAATTCAGCTTCTGGCCTAGGCCAACCCATCCATTTGCCACCACTTTAGACCTTGCACATCACGTCGAGAAAACCGGGTGGGATGGCTTTTGGTTGGCGGATCACTTTATGCCGAACGCAGAAGACACCAGCGCGCCTTGGCCCGAGGCGTTTACAACGCTTGCGGCCGTCGCTGCGAGCGTGCCGCGAATTCGGTTTGGCTCATTGGTCGCGGGCAATACCTACCGCCACCCCGCCGTGCTCGCCAAAATGGCAGCGACGATCGATCACATTTGTGGCGGCCGAATGGTTTTGGGTCTGGGGGCCGGTTGGCAGGAAAATGAACATCTAAAATATGGCCTGCCCTTTTTTGATGTCCCTGAACGCCTAGCGCGGCTGGAAGAGGCCTGCCAGGTGATCAAGCAACTTTATGAGAACGCAGCGAGCCATTTTTCAGGCCAGTTCTATCAATTAACCGATGCCCCCCTTGAACCCAAACCCTTGCAAGCCCGGTTGCCCTTACTGATCGGCGGTGGCGGCGAGAAAGTCACCTTAAGGATCACCGCTCAATATGCGGACGAATGGAATGTCTGGGGTACGGTTGCCACCTTAAAACATAAACTGGCCATATTGGATGCGCACTGCGAGCGATTGGGACGAGATCCAAGCACGCTAAAGCGGACCGCGGTTGCTTTGGTGTTTTTGACAGACGATGACGCCTTCGCTGAAAAAATGCGCGGCAACACCCAGGCGAGCATCGCCGGCTCCGTTCAAGCGCTGCAAGATACCATCGGCGCCTACTGCGACCTCGGCGTCGATGAATTCATCGTTCCAGATTTTAATCTGGGCAATGACCCCATCGAGACCTTAGACCGCCTCATTAATGAGGTCTTTGCGCCATTTCACGGAACTTTGCATTAAGCCATTTATTCGTCTCGATCGGGATGCGCCTCTTTTGAGCTTGGATGATTTGCGCTTAGCGCAACAACAGCCTATAAGAGTCGTCTACCCAAAATTTGAGAAAATCATGGCAGCACGAATTTTTGCGCTCGCGTTCCTGCTGCTCACCCTTGCAGCCTGTGATGCCACGGTCCATCAGGAAACCCAGCGCACAACCCGTTTTGGACCGGTCATTGGTACCCAAGAAGACGCGCTTTCGGTCTGGCGGGGTATTCCCTTCGCCCAACCACCGATCGGGGCCTTGCGCTGGCGCGCGCCCATTGCGCCCTTACCTTGGACGCAAACCCTCACCGCACTTGAGGATGCCCCAGCGTGTTTTCAACGCGGTTTTTTCCAAGGCGATAACGATGACGCCTTTAGCGGCGCCGAAGACTGCCTGTATCTTAATATCTGGGCGCCAACGCAAACGGCTTCTGATCAAGCCCTACCGGTCATGGTTTGGATTCACGGCGGCGCNAACACGCTGGGTTCGGCTGCAACCTACAACCCCAGTCATCTCGTTAGCGAGCAGTCCGTGATCGTTGTCACCATTGCATACCGACTTGCCTCATTCGGCTGGTTTCGCCATCCATCGCTGCGAGCGGGNCCCACCACCGCAATGGATGATTCTGGTAATTTTGGCACCCTCGACACCATTGCGGCGCTGCGTTTTGTGCAAGACAATATTGCCGAGTTTGGCGGTGACCCAAGCAACGTCACAATTTTTGGCGAATCCGCAGGCGGCCATAATGTCGCCGCCCTGCTCGCGTCTCCGCTGGCGGACGGGCTATTCCAAAAAGCCATCATCCAAAGTGGGATTGTGTCCGTCGCCAGCCTCAGCGAAGCCGAAAGCGATTATCCAAGCGATGGCGTCTCGGGNACGATAAGCAGTCAAGAAATACTCTATCAGTTGTTGATAAACGACGGCATTGCAGAAGACTTGGTCGCGGCAAAGCGGCATCTCGCCAACCTGACGAGCTCAGAAATAGCGGGCTACCTGCGCGCGCAGACGCCTGCGAATCTGCTGCAAGCCGAGCAAGCCGCTAAACCTCGGAAAGTGGGCATGACCCGAGTATTNCCGGATGGTGTCGTAGTCCGCTCTGATGGCATTGTTGGCGCGCTCAAGGATCCCGCTCGCACCAAGGTTCCCGTTCTGGTGGGAACCAATCGGGACGAAACAAAACTGTTTAATGCCATGGATCCGCATTTGGTGGAATGGGGTCAACCCGATGGCCTTTGGTCCTTCATCGATCGAATGCCACTGACGATTAAGAACCCTAATTATTACGAGGCGATGAGTGAATATGGCAGTGATTTCTGGAAGCTTAGAGCAACCGATGACGTCGCACGCAGCCTGACCCAAAGCGAGCAGACCGTATTCGCTTACCGCTTTGATTGGGATGAATTACCAACCATTCAAGACCTTGACTACGCCGATCTATTGGGCGCGGGTCACGCCATGGAACTCCTATTTTTATTCCCAGCCGCCATGGAACAAACCTTGGTCTCAAAGTTTGTGATTGGGGATGGCGCTGATTCGGCGGATCGATTATCCCAGCAAATGCGCAATTACTGGGCCGCCTTTGCGTACACTGGGAACCCAAACCTCGGACTACCAGCGCCGCAACCCACTTGGCCCGTCTGGCAAGCAGCAGACAATGTCGAACGTTTCCTNGTTCTAGACAGCGATCAGGACCAAGGGATTGTNAGCAGTACCGCCGCGCTGACGCTTAACGGGCTGCTCGCCAAGCTCGAGCAAGACCCGCGCTTTGATTTAATGGGGCGATGCCAAGCGCTTTACGGACTCACCTATCGAAATGGCGACGGCATCGACCCCGCCGCCTGGCAGACGTTTGCAGCAGGACAATGCTTAGACCGGGATTATCAAACCGTTACGCAGTTGCTTGAGCGCCAACAATTTTAACCTCATCCCGGCTATTGGCCTTTGAAATTTGGCGCCCGTTTGCTTAAGAACGCGTCGATACCCTCTTGCTTGTCTTGGGTTTGCAATAAAGCGCTTTGAGCAAACTTTTCCATCGCCAAGGCCGACGCNGAGCTGCCTTCCAATCCCTGCTGGACCATCACCTTCATGAAATGTGGCACAAAGGGTGCGAATCCCGCCAGATGATCNGCCATTTTAGTGACCTCTGCATTCAACGCACTCGATTCAACAACCCGTGTTACCAGCCCTATTTGGAGCGCACGTTCGGCTCCAATGGGCTCGCCCATCAGCAACATCTCCAACGCCCAGCCTTTACCAATGAGGCGTGGCAATCGCGCGGTCGCACCCCCACCGGGGATAATACCGAGCTTGCCTTCAGGCGTTCCGAAGCGACTGCTCGGCGAACAAACCCTAAGATCACAGCCTAAGGCGACCTCTAAGCCGCCCCCCATGCAAATACCGTCTATGGCGGCAATGGTGACTTTCGGTGACGCTTCAAGCTTCGCCGCAAGCCCTTGAACAATGGGCTCCATACCTTTTTTTAAATCCCGGTCCGCCACTTCATTCAAATCTGATCCCGCAGCAAAAGCACGGCCACCTGCCCCCCAAAAGCTGATCACCCGAATAGCATCCTCGCTCGCAAGCAAATCAAAAGCCCGATTCAGCTCGTCAAGAACCTGCAAGGAAATAGCATTGTGTTTCTCGGGTCGATCAATGGTGATCAAACCCAAAGGGGGCCGCCGTTCCAGACGAATGGTTTTAAAATCAGACATAAAAGATTCTTTGTAAGCTCAGGTTTTTATACCGCGCCGAGCTTAGCGCAAGCTGCCAGGCGTTACTAGGCACTGGGTTATTGTCGACGCGGCAGCGTCAGGGATGCCAAGCAGGCCGCGTCATCCGCGCCTGCCATCACGGAGACGACAAGCGCCACCTCAAGTTTCTAAGGGCGATACAACCGCCTAACGCGCCTTTAGCGGATTAGAAATTTTCCGGCACTTGGACAGCTTCCAATCCCATATACCCCCAGCAAACCAAACCGGTTGCATCTTCGGCGCAGCTATAATTGCCACCGACACTCACCTGCTTGGGATTGTCCAAGACAGGCACATCCAACTGACCTTGGGAATTCTTGCCCCAGCACTGAACCCCTGAGTCATCCAACGCGCAAGTGTGTTCATAGCCGACGCTGACATCAGTCGGTCGCACCAAAGGCAGCGCCTGGGCTTGGCTGTGCTCATCATCGCCCCAACAAACAACCCCCGTATCGTCGACGACACAATTGTGGTTGCCCAAACCACTGCTGAGGTATTTCGGATTCACAAGCTCCGGCACATCCGTTTGACCGTAAGCATTCGACCCCCAACAATGCACCCCGTCATCATCCAGCGCGCAGCTGTGATAGAGGCCTGCCGTCACCTGCCGTGGGTTACGTAAGGTCGATGGTACATCCGTTTGACCATTGAAGTTCCAACCCCAACAATCAACCGTTGCGCCATCCAACAAGCAAGCATGTCGGCCACCGGTTGCGATTTGAATCGGATTAATGGTGAAGGGCGCATTGGCTTGATTTCGCGAATTATCACCCCAGCAAACCACCCCTTCATCGGCAATTGCACAACTAAAATCGAACCCTGTGCTAACTTGCCGTGGATTCGTCAAGGCCGGCACGGTTGTCTGACCCGCATCACGATCACCGAAGCACTCAATAACGCCTGTTTTCAAATAACAACTGTGGGTACTACCCGTACTGATGACAACACCGCTTTGGGTGACGGCGCGCAGTACCGGCAGATCGTCCGCATAATCCAGCGGCCCTTTTTCCTCGATGACTACCGGGCGCGGCCGTTTAAAATAATCATACAAACTCACCGTTTCGAGTTTCGGTGGCGCGGCAACACCGCCCACAAAGGCCATCACGTCATCAGCGTTCAAATAACTGCGCTTGCGGCCCCAACAGACCAAACCCTCGTCACCGACGGCGCAGCTATGGCCACTGCCTAAGGCCAGCATTCTGGGATTTTTAATCTCTGGCACCAGCAACTGATTTTGGTTGCCAAATCCCCAACATTTCACCTTGCCCGAGGTGATGACGCAGCTGTGCAGACCGCCAACCCCAATATCCGAGATCTCTATAAAAGGCGGCGCAATACTTTCGCCAAAGTCGTTCGGCCCCCAACAAACCATGCCATCTCGACTCGCAGCGCACGCGTGGGTAGTGACCCGCAAGACCTCTAAGCCCTTAAAGGCCGGCGGATCAAGCGTGCCATCATGATCAGTGCCCCAACACTGTACCTGGCCACCCGAGATGGCGCAGGTAAAGTCGTCACCCGCCGCAAGGGCCGTAACACTTTCAAGTTTTGGCACGTTCAGCTGGCCATAATCATTCAGGCCCCAACAGCGCACCCCTTCATCGTCCAAGGCGCAAGCATGGCGACTGCCAACCGAGACCTTCACGGGGTTTACCAGTTTTGGGATGTCCAGCAAACCATCTGATTGCCGTCCCCAGCAACTTAAGCCCGCATCTGAGATCGCGCACACCGTACCGCGCGCACCGGCGCTGAGCGCACGGGCGCCAGTGAGTAGCGGGACATCAAGCTGGCCCACCGTATTCTCACCGCCACACGCAACGGCGCCGTCATCGATAACGCAGGTGTAATTGTTCCCCGCACTCACATGGCTAATTTCCCCAAAGCTGACCGGCACAAAGCCAATCAAGATGAGCACCAGCAGGCCCTGTCTCGATAAAAGATGTCTAAACTGTTTAATCATCTGTTCCCTAACATTTTGAATTCAAGGCTGAAAGTCCAAAGTGCGCGCTGTTTTGGTTGAGCCGCCAGATGAAACGTCTGTTCTCGCTCATCGTCCAAGCCACAGATACGCCCTTGATTCACGGCACTTTTTTGGTCTTGACGGGACCCCTAAATCAAGCCACATTTAAGCATGCCAATTTCGTTGACACCACAGCAAAATCAGGCCGGCGACCCTGACCTGGCGGCCCAAGGCTTTGGTCGGTTGAGCCCTCACGCTGCCCTTCAGTTTGATTTAAGCACCCAATCTAGACTCGCCGCTGAACATTTCGAACAATGGGGCTATGTTGTCCTTAAGGGCGCTCTTGAGGCTCAAGAAGTTGAGGCTTTGAATCAATTTTTTGAAGACAGCCAGCGACAACGTCCGGATTTATGGGGCTTAGGGGAAAAACGTAAACCGCATCATCGAAACCAAGGCTTAATTCTGAGTCAGCCATTACTCGACTTCCCGGAACTCGATCAGTATCTGCAGCATCCGGGCAGTTTTTCTTTGATCGCCTCGCTCTTAGGCGGCACTGAGCATGTGCGCTGGAGCGAGTTTAATTTTCGAGAAACCCCGCCGGACGCAGGTCTGGGCACGATGAACTTTCACCACGATGCGGTGTTGCCGGATCGGCATTTGCGCGCGCCCTACCTGCCCTGCGATTACCTATGCAGTATTCACTATTTGACGCCGGTCACCGACCTCAGTCCCGCCTTTTGTGTCGTACCAGGCAGTCATCGGTTTGAATCGCTTCGAGCGGCCTACGAGGCGTTGGGCGCGGATTACGTTGAGCAACCCATCCGCGGTCCTGCCGGCACCTGCATCCTCTACGACACCGCGTTGTTTCATACCCGGCTTGATGGCAATGGGCGCGAAGGACGCCGAACCTGGCACCAGTACCACGCCAGAGGGGGGTTTTTAAGCAGTAGTTTGCCCACCACGTCGCGTTACATCCGAGCGCCCAGTCCGTCCCTGACGGATTGGAACCTGATTCCCCAGCGTTTGATCGAGCATCCCGACCCAAAGCTTCGACGCTATTTTTCGCACTGGAACAGTGCTCAAGGTGAATGGGTCGCCAGTGGGTTCGACCCNAAGGTGCGGGCCACAATGCCACGAGGNGAGAGTTAGCGGGGCACCGGTCAGCCCCTACCCAATCTATATTTGATGCAACCGCCACGCATTACACTTTGGTTAGCTTGAAAACCTGCTCGGATGGATAGGCCCTGGCCCATTCCCAAGGGGTTGAGAACTGATCGGGTGATTTGTTCATTGGCGCCTGAATCTCTAAATAATCATCTAAGCGAAAGCCCTGCTCCCGAAACAGCCGGAACCATTTCGACAACGGTAAA
>JGI26246J51724_1001199_pt1 | contig 11962 bp, 6 predicted proteins | sample SaaInlLV_10m_DNA_FD_51724 | JGI IMG/M metagenome (IMG submission 51724) | reverse complement strand
GTGCATTGTACTCCCAAAACTACAGACAAGGAACAACCTTTCTTGACATATCTATCCAATCAAGATGATTTTATTATCAGAACAGCGCATTTAAACCAGTTAAAAGCAAACCTCAGCAATAACAGTCAATTTTTAAACTTTGTAAATAAGGGGGNGTTTAAAAACACCCAACAACGCATTGAGCTACTTCAAAAAATTGATGTAAATGCCAAAGCGNTCATTAGTATTAGAGAAATTGGAAAAGAAGACATTGATTTTTTAATTATCACTGAATTNAGCCAAANNACCTTAGCTCCCTCTGATCAAATTTCAAGTAAAACCTATCAAGAGCTTGTAATAGAAAAGAGAATTTACACCTCAAAACAAAAAGAAGAGATATTGTACAGCGTCATTTTAAATGAGACGCTGTTAATTAGCTCTTCTCAATTACTCATTGAAAATACCATAAGGAATAAGAGCCAACAAATAGCTCCAGAATCACTGAATGAACTCTTTAAGGTAACCGAAGACAATAGTGTCTATTTTAAGTTAGATGCAGGAAGTTTTTTGCTGAAAAACAATTTTTACCCATCCTTCACCAATAGCTTTGGAAAATGGGGCGCCTTGCGTATTGACTTGGCCAATAAAAAAATGGCGTTTCACGGTTTTAATTCAAGAAATGACAGTTTACCCTATTTTTTAAATCTTTTTAAAGCTAGTAAACCCAAAGTGTTAAAATCGCCTAATTATATTCCAGAGGTGGCTTCCAGTATAAAAATGTATGCCATTGAAGACCTAGAGCAATTTAACAGCACTCAAAACAAAATCAAAAATAGGGAGCTCGTTTTAGACACTATCTTTAACAAGGTAGAAGAAATAGCTACTTTCAAATTAAAAGAAAACGCCTTAGCGCTCATTCATTTTACAACATTTAAACCCGATTACCTTTCAAAAATAGCAGAGAATAACACGCCTGAAACGGAATACAGAGACTACCCAATATACCGCCTAAACAATGCTGCTCTTCTAGAAAATTCGTTTAGTTCGCTATGGGACGAGCTAGAGGTAAACTATGTAATGCCCATAGCACAAAGTCTTTTATTTAGCAAAGATGTTAATGATTTAAGGACCGTAATTGGCAATCTCAATACCGGAACAACCCTAGAAAACAGCCCTTCATTTACAAGTGCCAAAGCGTCTCTGGCGGAAGCTTCTACTGTGTTGTTTTACGAGGCTCAAACAAATAGTTTCAATCCAAAAAAAGCGGGGGACTATTTTTTAGCAGCAAACAAAAAGGAAGACAAAAACACCAAAGTTTTTGCTTCTCAATGGGTAGGAGATCAAGATTTTTTTCACCAACACTTGGTGTTTTTAGACCTGCAACCAAAAAAAGACCAAGGAGGTGTTTCTCCACTTTTAAATTTGCAACTAGAAAACCCTATATCCTATGGGCCTCAGTGGGTGAAAAATCACATCAATAAAAAACAGGAAATATTGGTTCAAGACAATCAAAACCAATTGTATCTTTTTGACAACAGTGGTAAGTTACTTTGGAAAAAACAACTTCAAGGGGCTATCCAAGGAAAAGTATCTCAGGTAGATTTGTATAAAAACGGCCGCTTACAATTGGCATTCACTACCACAAATCAATGGCTCATTTTAGATAGAAACGGGAATGAAGTACCACCGTTTAATAAAACTTTTAAAGACGGAAACTTAAGTCCGTTGGCTGTATTTGATTATGACAACCGCAAAGAGTATCGTTTTGTTTTTGGCCAAGGCAAGGATATTTATATGTACGACAGAAATGCAAAGAGTGTCAATGGATTTAAATACAAAAAGACCAAGTCTTCTCTTTTAGAGGCCCCTAAGCATTTTAAAATAAAAGGAGATGACTATTTGGTGTTCAAAGGAATAGACGGAAGTGTAGCTATTTTAAATAGAACAGGTAAAACAAGGGTGAAAACAGCCGCAAATTATTCCTTTTCTGACAATGAAATAGCCCTTTTGGACCAGCAATTCTCCTTTACAGACCTTCAAGGAAATCTCCTTCAGATCAACACCGAAGGCAAAGAGAGTAAAAGGCCTTTAAAAGTAAATGCCGCACACAAAACGGTCATGAAATATAACCAATTGGTTGTTCTAGAAGACAATGTTTTGTATTCAAAAGGGAAAAAAGCCGTGCTCGATTACGGCATATACACCCCTCCTAATACCTTTAAAATAAACCAGCAAATCTATATTAGTATTACAGACACTCAAAACAAAAAGGGGTATCTATTTGACAGTGAACTTACAATGCTAAGTGGGTTCCCTGTATATGGAAGTGGCGAAATTGACCTAGTGGAATCTTCAGAGAATGGTGTATTGAATTTTGTCATTAAGGACAAAGAAAACAGCCTTGTAGTATACCGGCTTAAAGAGCCAAAGACCANCAATAAATCACAGTAGGTCCTCAAGTGAGGCCATGTACTTAATGTTCCTATAAAATATAAGCTATATTAAAATATTAAGCCTTTAATTCAGCCTCAAAAAGTGCCAGAAAATGCTTTAAAAGCCTGGTTTTTACCGCAGCCATATCTTGGGGAACTCCATTGAGTTCTGCGGTCATAGAAGTAACCGCTTTACCTTTTATACCACATGGGATCATGAGGTCAAAATAACCTAAATCTGTGTTTACATTGAGTGCAAAGCCGTGCATGGTAACCCACCTACTGGCCCTAACACCCATGGCACAAATTTTGCGTGCGAAAGGCGTGCCTACATCCAACCAAACACCAGTCTCCCCAGGAGATCTTGTTGCCGTTATTCCGTATTCAGCNAAAGTTAAAATGACCGTCTCTTCTAAAAGCCTTAAATATTTATGAATGTCCGTGAAAAAGTTCTCTAAATCCAATATAGGGTAGCCTACGATTTGTCCGGGGCCATGATAGGTAATGTCACCACCCCTATTAATTTTATAAAAGCTGGCTTCTTTCTCTCTAAGCACTGCTTCAGAGACCAACAAATGGTCTAAATTACCACTCTTACCCAATGTGAAAACATGGGGATGCTCTACAAAAAGGAAATGATTGGGGGTAGGTAAATAAGTGGCTTGCTTTTTATTTTGCACTTTTAAAGCCACTGTTTTCGCAAACAAGTCCTCTTGATAATCCCAAGTCTCTTTATAGTCCTTAAGTCCAAGGTCTTTTATAATAAGCTGCTTATTCATAAGACAAAGATACTATTTCAAAAGTGTATTTATTCGTTGGGATTGTTCAAAATTACCAGTGCAGCAATGACTCCTGGAACCCAACCACAAAGCGTTAGAAGAAAAACAATTAAAATAGATCCACATCCCTTTCCAATCACAGAGAGTGGTGGGAACAAAATAGCCAATAAAACACGCCAAAAACTCATAAAAATTATAATTTAACCTAGGTACTACCTATTTATGACGTTAAAGTGATTCAAATGTTACATGCATGCTCTGTAAATTAGCACGAAGTACTTATATTTGCCCTTCATAATTCGCAACCATGCAACTGACAGAACAAGAAATTGTAAGAAGAGAAAAATTAGTCAAACTAAGGGCCTTAGGCATAGATCCCTACCCAGCTGCTTTATATCCTGTAAATACCATGTCTACAGCTATAGAAAAGGACTATAAAGAAGGAAAGCAAGTGATAGTTTCTGGCAGGCTGATGCGAAAAAAAGTACAAGGCAAAGCCTCTTTTGCAGAAATTCAAGACAGTGAGGGCCGCATTCAAGTGTATTTCAATAGAGATGAAATAGACACCACTCCTGATAGCCAGCAGTACAATGANGTATTTAAAAAACTCATTGACTTAGGGGATATTCTTGGTATAGAAGGAACCCTCTTTACCACTCAAGTAGGAGAAAAAACGGTCCTGGTAAAAAAATTTACCTTACTGAGCAAAGCTTTNAGGCCACTACCCCTGCCTAAAGTAGACGCAGATGGTAAAGTGCACGATGAATTCAATGACCCTGAATTGAGATACAGACAGCGTTATGTAGACTTAATTGTAAACCCGCAGGTCAAAGACACCTTTATTAAGAGAACAAAGATCACCAATAGTATTAGAAAATTTTTCAATGACAAAGGCTATTTAGAAGTAGAAACTCCTATACTGCAGCCTATTCCTGGGGGAGCGTCTGCAAGACCATTTATTACCCACCACAATGCACTTAATATGCCATTGTACCTAAGGGTGGCCAATGAACTTTATTTAAAGAGATTAATCGTAGGTGGTTTTGACGGGGTATATGAATTCTCTAAAGATTTCAGAAACGAAGGAATGGACCGCACCCACAATCCAGAGTTTACCGTAATGGAATTGTATGTAGCCTATAAAGATTACCATTGGATGATGGACACTACCGAGAAATTACTTGAAACCATCGCCATGGAATCTAATGGTAGTTCAAAGATAACTGTAGGCAAGAATGCGATCGAATTTAAAGCACCCTACCCTAGGGTTCCTATTCTTGAGGCCATTAAAATTCATACAGGTCACGATGTTGCAGGATTGAACAGGAATGAATTAGCTGGTGTAGCAAAATCACTAGACATAGAAGTCACGGACAGTATGGGTGTTGGAAAACTCATCGATGAAATATTTGGAGAACGTTGCGAACACCATTATGTGCAACCCACCTTTATTACAGATTACCCAAAAGAAATGAGTCCACTCACTAAAGAGCACAGGTCCAATCCAGCCCTTACCGAGCGATTTGAATTAATGGTTAATGGAAAAGAATTGGCCAACGCCTATTCAGAGCTAAATGACCCTATAGACCAAAGGGCGCGTTTTGAAGACCAACTAGCCCTCTCTGAAAAAGGAGATGACGAGGCCATGTTTATTGACCAAGACTTCCTGAGAGCACTTGAATACGGAATGCCGCCAACTTCTGGAATTGGAATTGGTATAGATAGATTGGTCATGCTTATGACCAATAATGCCTCTATACAAGAAGTATTGTTTTTCCCTCAAATGCGCCCAGAAAAGAAAGCTGTTGAACTTTCAGAGAATGAAAAAATAGTCCTAGAGCTTTTGAAAAAAACCAATCCTATGCCTTTATTAGATTTAAAAGAAGCGAGCGGATTGAGTAATAAAGCTTGGGACAAGACCATTAAAAGTTTAACCAAAATACAAATGGTGGTTGTGGCCAAAGAGGCCGATGCACTTACTTGTACCCTCAAAGATTCATAGATTCTTAATACCAAACATTAGAATTCTTGAACTGAGGACTTTCNCCACCGTTTTAACGAAAGCGCCTTTTATATCACAGATAAAAAAACTAGCTTAGGCTAAATTTTTTTAAGATGAGTAACAGCAAAAAAGTGGGGCTGTTTTTAGGNCCTGTATTTTTCCTATTAATACTGTTATGGCCACAGCCATTATTAAGCACCCAAGGAGATGCNGTAATNGCTGTTGCACTATGGATGGTCACTTGGTGGCTTACAGAGGCAGTCTCTATTTCTGTGACGGCCCTGCTTCCCCTGCTTTTGTTTCCCTTATTAGATATTATGCCTATTGCAGAGGTAGGAAATAATTACGGAAGTCCTATTATCTTTTTGTTTTTTGGCGGTTTCGTTATGGCACTTGCCTTAGAAAAGGTGAATCTCCATAGAAGAATTGCACTCAATATTATTCGCATTACAGGCACTACGCCAAACAAAGTAGTACTTGGTTTTATGATCGCCACAGCTTCTTTGAGTATGTGGATTAGCAATACCGCTACAGCTGTCGTTATGCTGCCCATTGCCATGTCAGTGATTAAGCTTTTAATAGACGACGTAGACGGTTTTACCAAAAAAGATCGAAATTTTGCCGTAAGTGTGCTCTTGGGAATTGCTTTTTCTGCAAACGCAGGAGGTATAGCCACGGTAATAGGCACCCCACCAAATTCTATCCTTATTGGTCTTTTGGAAAATGAATACCAAATAGAAATATCCTTTTTAAAATGGATGGTATTTGCCCTACCCTTCTCAATCATTATGATTGGTCTGAGTTATATTACGCTTGTACACCTCATTTTTCCGAGTAAGGGCCTCAATTTCTCTGCCTCTAATGAAGTGATTCAAGAAGAATTAAGAAAATTAGGCCCTACCCGATCAAAAGAAAAGATGGTGTTGGGCATTTTTGCAGTAACCGTATCCCTTTGGATCTTTAGGACCTTAATCAATAGTGTATTTCCCTCTTTGGGATTGTCAGACACCATGATTAGCATGTTTGCAGCAATAAGTCTATTTGCGGTCCCTTTTAACCTAAAAAAAGGAGACTTCATATTGGATTGGAAAGATACTGAAAAACTGGCATGGGGCATCTTAATATTGTTTGGTGGCGGATTGGCTTTGGCCAAAGGAATGTCTGTTTCTGGAATTGTAGATCAGGTTTCTCAAAGTATTGCGGCAGGTAATTTCAGTATTACTGCCACAGCCAGTTTACTGATTTTATTAATGCTATTTATGACAGAACTCATGAGCAATGTAGCCTTAGTGGCTGTATTAGCGCCTGTAGTCGCTGGAATAGCCATTGGTCTTGGAATACCTATGGTGTACCTACTCATCCCGGTGACAATGGCGAGCAGCTGTGCTTTTATGCTGCCCATGGCTACCCCGCCAAATGCCATTGTTTTTGCCAGTGGTTTTATAGAAGTAAAAGATATGGTCAAAGCAGGTATATTACTCAACCTAGTAGCCGTACTAATCCTCATTGGGCTGTTTGAATATATTATTCCTTTACTCTTTTAACTTGAGCTATTTTACCAGCCATAATGCGACTGAATTGGATAGATGAATCATGAAATTGCAGAACGCTACCTAACAAATAAAAGCGCCATCTTATGATTTTGTTAACATTTCATTAGGACAATTTTTCGGTTATTTGAGAAGCAATAAAATAAAAAACCCACCTAATGATCAAAAAAAATCTTCAGTACCTGTTGTTTTCACTCCTAGTGATTGGAAGTGTCAGCACAAGTGAAGCCCAGCTTTTCAAGAAAAAAGCTAAGGCAAAAGCGCCTACAGAGGCAAAACCAAAAATAGATAAAGACGCACCACAGCCCTATGCTAAGGTCATTACNAAAGAGGCCAAGACAGATAAAGGGCTTTTTGACGTACACCAAATCAAAGACAAATTTTTCTATGAAATACCAGACAGCCTTTTAGGTAGAGAAATGCTCATGGTGAGNAGNATTTCNAAAACTGCTTCAGGGATTGGATTTGGGGGTGGAAAAATAAACACCCAAGTCATGAGGTGGGAGAAAAAGGGAGATAAAGTGCATTTAAGGGTGGTTAGCCACGAAGTAGTTGCAGCAGATTCGCTCCCTGTTAAAGAAGCTGTAATCAATTCAAATTTTGAGCCGGTATTGTATTCCTTTGCCGTAAAATCTAATAGAAAAGATTCTGTTGCGACGAGTACTGTCATAGAAGTAACACCGCTTTTTGAAAAAGATGTGAACGCACTTGGAATGCCTGAGGGGTATAAAAAAAGATATAAAGCGACCAGATTAGATTCGGAGAGAAGCTTTATTGAAGGCATTAAAAGTTACCCAATGAATATTGAGGCCAGACATGTGAAAACTTATTTTGCGGGCAGTCCTCCTTCTAATTCAAGCTTGGGATCTATCTCTGTAGAGATTAATAACTCTATGATATTACTTCCTGCTGAACCCATGAAAAGACGTTATTTTGACAAGCGCGTAGGTTGGTTCGAAAGAGATCAGGTAGATTATGGATTGGATGCTCAAGAGAGTAAAACAGTGAAGTTTCTAGACAGATGGAGACTCGAAGTTAAAGAAGAAGATCTAGAGAAATTCAACCGAGGGGAATTGGTAGAACCAAAAAAACCAATCATTTATTACGTAGACAGGGCCACACCAAAACAATGGGTGCCTTTTATTAAACAAGGAATTGAAGACTGGCAAGTAGCTTTTGAAGCCGCAGGATTTAAAAATGCTATNATAGCTATGGATCCTCCAACGCCAGAAGAAGACCCAGAATGGTCTCCTGAAGACGTGCGCTATTCTGTAGTGCGTTATTTAGCTTCCCCAATACCCAATGCAAACGGACCCCATGTAAGTGATCCAAGAAGTGGCGAGATCTTAGAATCTGACATTAACTGGTACCACAATGTAATGAGTCTATTGCGCAACTGGTACTTTGTTCAAACTGCGGCCATAAATCCAGAAGCACAAGGCGTGGCTTTTAAAGATGAAGTAATGGGCCGTTTAATACAATTTGTTTCTTCTCACGAAGTGGGCCATACTTTAGGACTTCCCCACAATATGGGTAGTTCTGCTGCATATCCTGTAGATTCTTTAAGGTCTGCAAGCTTTACCAGTAAATACGGTACAGCACCTTCCATTATGGACTATGCCCGTTTTAACTATGTGGCCCAGCCAGAAGACAAAGGGGTAGCCCTAATGCCAAATATTGGTGTTTATGATAAATACGCTATTGAATGGGGTTATAGACCCATCTTAGATAAAAGTGCTGAAGCAGAAAAACCAGTACTAGACAGCTGGATTATGGCCCATGATGGAGACCCATTATACCGTTTTGGAAGCCAACAAGGAGGCGACGTGGTAGATCCGAGTTCTCAGACAGAAGATTTAGGAGACAACGCTATGAAAGCGAGTATGTACGGAATCAAAAACCTACAGAGAATTGTGCCTAAATTAATTGAGTGGACTGCAGANGACGGTAANAATTACGATGANTTAGAAACCCTTTACGGTCAAGTACTGTCTCAGTTTAANCGCTATATGGGCCATGTGTCTAACAATATTGGTGGGGTNTACGAAAANCACAAAACTTATGAGCAAGAAGGGGCTGTTTATACACCAGTAGCTAAGGGGCATCAGCGGGACGCTATGAAGTTTTTACAACGTGAATTGTTTCAAACACCTGAGTGGATGCTAGACCAAAACATCTTTAACAAAATTGAGTACTCAGGAACGGTAGACCGTGTTCGTGGTGTTCAAGTAAGAACGTTAAACAATGTACTTAGTCTGGGTAAAATGGCCAGACTCATTGAACATGAAACAGCCATGGGGTCTAAGGCCTATACTTTAACCCAAATGATGTCTGAACTCAGAAGAGGGATCTGGTCTGAGATTTACAGCGGTGGCGCTATAGACACTTATAGAAGAAACCTACAAAAAGGACACATTGACCGTTTGGCCTATTTAATGACTGCAGACAGTCAGAGAAAATTACCGAGCTATGGTGGGTACCGAAAATCTACTGCAGTGAATACGTCTCAATCAGACATTCGTTCAGTAGTAAGAGGTGAATTAGTGACCCTTAGAGCACAATTGAGAAATGGATTGGCCAACGCGGCTAATACCATGTCTAGATACCATATTCAAGATGCCATTGCTAGAATCAATGACATTTTGGATCCTAAATAATCCAATCAAACCAATTTTTAAAAAAGGGAGGCTTTCAGCCTCCCTTTTTTTTTACTTCACATAAGCCAAAAGCATTACAGTAAATCTGGTGCCACTTTTTCCAATGCAGCAATGGTGAAATCCAAATCTTCATAACTCAAGGCGTCATTTAAAAAATAACTCTCATAAGCAGAGGGGGGCAAATAAACCCCTTGTGCCAACATACCGTGAAAGTATTTTTTAAAAGTTTCATTGTCTCCCGCAGCTGCAGTCGTAAAATCTGTCACAGCGTCCTGACAAAAATGAACAGAAATCATAGAACCCAGCCTATTGATCGTATGAGAGATACCGTGCTTGAGTAGCACGCCTTCTATTCCTTTATGTAAATAGGCTGTTTTTTCTGCCAAGCGTTTAAATACTGCTTTATCTTTTGAGAGCGCTTGTAACATAGCCAAACCTGCACTCATGGCCAGCGGATTTCCGGACAGCGTTCCTGCCTGATACACCGGTCCGTCTGGTGCCAAATAATTCATTATTTCTGCCCTAGCTGCAAAAGCACCTACCGGCAAACCACCACCAATTACTTTTCCAAAACAAACAATATCTGCGGAAATATCCAAAACCTCTTGGGCCCCACCTGCTGCCAGTCTAAAACCAGTCATAACCTCATCAAAAACAAGCAATATGCCCTCATGACTACAAAGTCTTTTTAGGCCTTGAATAAAACTAGCTTCTGGTGGAATACAGCCCATATTACCGGCTACTGGCTCAATAATAATTGCAGCAATGTCATTCTTGTGTTCTTGCACCAATTGTTGCACCCCTTCCAAATCGTTATAATCTNCCAGAAGGGTGTCTTTTGCCGTTCCTTTTGTCACACCAGGACTGCTCGGTGCACCAAAAGTTACCGCACCACTACCTGCCTGAATTAAGAAGGCGTCTGAATGTCCGTGNTAACAACCCTTAAATTTTATAATCTTGTCTTTTTTTGTGAACCCCCTGGCCAAACGAATGGCGCTCATACAGGCTTCTGTGCCTGAATTGACAAACCTAATTTTATCTATTCCAGGCACCATACTAACCGCGAGTGAGGCCAATTCTGTTTCAATAGCGGTAGGCATTCCAAAAGAAGTGCCCAAAGCAGCTTTTTCTGTCACGGCTTTTAAAACAGGCTCGTAAGCGTGTCCTAAAATAAGTGGCCCCCATGAGGCAATAAAATCTACATACCTATTCCCGTCTACGTCGTATAGGTAAGCCCCTTTGGCACGTTCAACAAAAATAGGTGTCCCTCCAACTGCTTTAAAAGCCCTTACTGGAGAGTTCACGCCTCCTGGTATTANTTTCTGTGCCGCTTCAAAAAGGGCGCTACTTCTCTGATAATTCATCTATTTTATACTTATTTTAAGTGAGGTACCCACCTGAATGTCATTGCTCTTAAGCCCGTTAATCTTCTTGAGTGTGNCTACACTAAGACCGTATTTTTTGGAAATTCCAAAAAGAGTATCTCCTTTTTGAACCTGGTGAATACGGNCAGACACATAACTACTGATTGGGTTTTCANTATTTTCTTTAATAATTCTTTGTGCCTTTCTNGGGTGGTCGTATTGGTCTAAATTATATTTTTGAATCTGGGCAATGAGCTTGGCGGGGTATTTTGGATCTGTGGCATAGCCNGCTTTTTTCAATCCCCTAGCCCAGGCTTTATAATCGGTGGTTCGGTAGTCAAACAAAAACGCATATCTGCTGCCATTGGCTAAAAAAAGACTGTGGTCTCTGTAGGACTCTCTGGGGTGTAGGTACTTCCTAAAACACTCCCCCTTTTCGTCGTCGTCATGGGTGGTGGAAGGGCCCCGCCATTTGGTGTGACACTTTATCCCAAAGTGGTTGTTAGACTTTCGAACCAAATTACTGCTCCCAGCACCACTTTCTAACAATCCTTGGGCTAAGGTAATGCTGGCAGGAATACCATAGGCCTCCATTTCCTCTAAGGCAATGGGAGCGAATGTACGNATATACTCTTCTGCAGAATTAAAGGTATAGGTGGTAAATCCGGCTGTGTTTTCATCCGGTAGTGCGTTTGGTTTTGACCCTTGAGCACTTGATTTTTCGTAGGCCTTTTTTGCCTGGGCATAGCTGCGCTTCTTTTTTGCGATACAGCTACTGAGCAATAACGCAAAAGAAACCACCCATAAAAAAGATTTCAATCTCATAGCAACCATTCTATATCTTGCTTTCGCAATTTTTTATTCATGCCTTCAATGGCTTGTAAACCCCCTGTATGAATCATTAAAATATGGTCTCCAGAGACAAAATAATCTTTAGCAATGAGGTCCAAGGTGCCAAAAACCATTTTAGCAGTGTAAATGGGATCCAAAACAACCCCTGTATCTCGCCTAAATTGATTGGCAAAATTTACCAGCTGAGGGCTGAGCTTTGCATAACCCCCAAAATGATACGATTCAAAAAGGGACCAATTATTCTGCTGTGTAAAATTACAAATATCTTTTTGCAAAAAAGCGCCTTTTAGGGCTGGAAATCCAAGAATTTCTTGGTGTTCAAATGCAGCCTCTGCCAAACCAGACAG
>JGI26246J51724_1001196_pt1 | contig 11973 bp, 8 predicted proteins | sample SaaInlLV_10m_DNA_FD_51724 | JGI IMG/M metagenome (IMG submission 51724) | reverse complement strand
CTCCTTTCTAGCCCCCACTGTCGCAAAAATAACTAGTATTGGCGCAAATTGAGAATTTGACGCGCTGATTTGTGTCACAGTCCAACCTCATATAAGAATGCGCTTAAGCGTATCTACAAATATTCGAGGGTTCTCCGTGTTTAATTCAGCCAAAGTACTATCGCTAACTATCTTTCTAGCGTCTCTCACACTGCAAGCCTGTGGCGGCGGAGGTGGGGGTGGTTCTACACCAGCTCCAACACCAACACCAAATCCAACGCCAGATACAACTAAGCCAATTATCACCCTAAACGGTGACGCTAGCCTGAGCATTGAGCAGGGCACGCCTTACACTGAAGCCAATGCCACGGCGGATGATGCGGTAGATGGTCCGGTGGATGTAGTGATCAGCGGCACCGTTGATACTAGTCCGGGTACTTATACTCTCACCTATACCGCAGTGGATGCAGCCGGAAACAGTGCAAGCATAACTCGAACTGTTACCGTCACTGCAGTCGAACCAGAACCCGATACAACTAAACCCGTTATCACCTTGAATGGCGAAGCCAGCCTAAGTATTGAACAGGGCACAGCTTACACTGAAGCCAATGCCACGGCAGTAGATGCGATAGACGGTTCAGTAAATGTAGTAATTAGCGGCACTGTTGGCAGTAGTGTGGGTACTTATACTCTCACCTATACCGCAGTGGATGCAGCCGGTAACAGTGCAAGCATAACGCGAACAACCGTTACCGTCACTGGCGCTGAGCCAGAACCTACAACTGACGATACTTTTATCCTCAATGATGGCGTGGTTGACGCAATCTGGGGTGGTGACGCGGAGTTATCATTCTTTGATAGTAAGCTAAATTATGGCCAGGCTGATGCCAGCTGCTCAGGAACAAACTGCGACAGCGTTGACTGGAAAGTGGTTACTGATGCCGATCGCGGCGACGTGCTTCAGGTCAGTTACACAGCCGATGCCGGTCATGCCGGTCTGGTAGTGGGCCCGACTGCTGCTATTGACCTCAGTGACTATGCTGACGGTAACTTCTCATTTGATATTAAACTGATTAATGCTGCGAATGCTCTGGCCGGAGGATTCTTCCTTAAGATTGAGAGTGGTGTGGCTCCTGCTATTTCAAATTCTGGTGAACTACCAATTCCCGGTATCGTTGCCAGCGGCGACTGGCAGACTATTAATTTTCCAGTGTCATCANTGACTGCCAGTGGTGCGATTAACCTCTCAGATATCACTGCGCCAATGGTATTTTTCCCTNAGGNTGGTAACGGTCCTAGCTTAGTTTATCAAATTGATAATGTGCGCTTTAGTGGTATTTCCGATGGCGCTACACCACCTACAGATGACGGTGGCGGGTCTCAAGGACCCACAGACTACACAGTGGTGTCTTACGGTGCTGGTAGCATAGCTGATACCCTCTATACCGCTAGCCATCGCTGTAAAAACGATTTCGGTTATTGGGTTGAAAATGCCGGTGTTATATCGACGCAGTCAGATGTTCAAATAAAGGGTTGTGATCAGGGCAGTGGAATCCCAACCGGCAACGTAACTAAGCTGTACCCTCAGTTGGCGGGTCCCGCTGCTGAAAAGCCCACGCAAACACATAAATGGTGGGGTTCTGTCTCATTTCTTGGCGAAATGACCGTAGGTGATGCAGCTGATGCGGCCTATATCACTCCGGATCCTATTACCGCTCGCATTACCGACAAAGGTGTTCGCGTTGCGGGTATTCCATCCGGAATGAGAATTGATGGAGCGAACAACTTTTACTATCCAATTCCAGATCATGCTGCTGAAGTCTTCGATGGTTTAGCGATTGGCAATTCCGATTACGCCAATTTAGAGGCCTTTGCCAAGGATCACAGTGCCGGTTCTGTTACGGTTTTGTGGAAAAGTGGTGATACAGATGTAATGGAAGCCACCTTTGTGCATGGCTCCCCCTATGTTTACTTCAAGGCCTACAGCGGTAATTTAGAAGTCCGTACATTTCGGCAGGATGGCGTTGAAAAGGGCACATTTANTACCGGCGAGAACGTAATGGGTATCTGGACTAGTGTGGCCTCAAATTCCAACAACTATTTGATTGTTGGTGAAGGCGCAACGACTTTTACGGACACTTCAGAGAATCCCGAAGACCCTACAACGATGGGCAAGGTCGAGATAAATAATAGTACTGATGAAATGACCTTAGTTTACCTTCCGCATCTACAGGCAGGTACAGCGCCAAACGCTATGGTTGATCTTTTTGCCAGCAAGGCCCGCAATCCTGTGGCCGAGGTCGACATTGACTACCAAGTAAATGCTGCAACCAATGAAGTAACCGTCACCCACAGTTACTTAGATGATCAGGGCAATGCTGTAGATACAATTGCTGGTATGCATCCATTGCACTGGAAAAATACATCGCAAGCCACGACTAGCTATAAGGTTCGAAGTGCTCGAGGCATGGTGAAGTTTGCTGAGGTTAATACGTTTAGCTACCAGATACCCTATGTTGGTGTGTTGCCTACATTCCCAGTTGTTGGCGATAGCCTTGACCAGACAACCCTTAAAGGACTGGTTACTGAATTTGTCAGCAAGGGCTCTGGTGCGTGGAATTTATCTGGCGGAGGTGTTGAAGAAACCGATACTTACTGGACCGGGAAAAATTATGGCAAGGTCGCTGAGCTTGCCGCGATTGCCCGTTCTCTTGATATGCAAAGTGAAGCTGATCAGTTGGTCAACTGGTTGAAGGCGGAACTTGCAGATTGGTTTACCGCAGAGACAGATGGCACGCTAAACACAAAAAAATACTTTGTCTACGATGATGACTGGAATACGTTGCTCGGGTTTGATGAATCCTTTGGCTCACATCAGCGTTTAGCCGATCACCATTTTCACTATGGCTATTTTGTCCGTGCGGCTGCCGAGATCTGCCGCGTCGATNTAGCCTGGTGTGGTGATGACCAATATGGGCCAATGATCGAGCTTCTAATTCGTGATTACGCAGCGGATACAGACGATGCATTGTTTCCTCACATGCGCAATTTTGATCCCGCCAATGGCTTCTCCTGGGCTGATGGTCAGGTTAATTTCACCCGCGGAAACAACAATGAGTCCACCTCCGAGGCAGCCACTGCATATGGTGCAATTATTCTCTATGGATTGACCACCGGAAATACGGAGTTAACTGAGCGGGGCATGTATCTCCATGCGTCAACCGGTGCCGCATATTGGGAGTATTGGAATAATATTGACGGCTACAACAATGTCAGTGCTGATGCAGATAACTTCCCTAGCGGATACAACCGGATCACCACCTCAATTATCTGGGGCGACGGTGCGGTTTTCTCTACTTGGTTCAGCGGTGCATTTGCGCATATTTTAGGCATTCAGGGTCTTCCATCCAGTCCACTAATATTGCATGTCGGCTTGCATGCGGACTATATGAAAGACTATGTCGCCCTGGGATTGAGCGAGTCCTCCAATGGCAAGCCTTCGGGCCTACTCAATGATCAGTGGCGCGACCTGTGGTGGAACCTCTGGGCTATGGTGGATGCAGATGCGGCAATTGCTGACTACAACAGTGCTGGTAGCTATACCCCTGAAGCGGGTGAAACCAAGGCTCACACTTATCATTGGCTGCATACTTTTAATGCATTGGGGCAGTTAAAGACAGGCACCGGCGCCTTGACCTCTGATTACCCATCGGCACTGGCCTTTGATAATGATGGTGTTAGAACCTATGTGGTGTATAACTTCACGGCGCAGGAGAGGGTAGTGAGCTTTAGTGATGGCAAGCAGGTCACGGCTACAGCGAATGGGTTTACGCTGATAAGCGCAGATTTGTAATAGCGGATACGTAAAAAAGGCCTTTTAATTAAGGCCTTTTTTTTGGCTTTTTTTTAGCGTCTTGGGTTTGAGATTTTTAATCTGAGCTCTTTAACTTAAGCTCTTTAACTTAAGCTTTGGCACTGGGCCGAGCATTCACTTGATCGTACCAGCGCTGCAAGTTTACGCAGTCTTCTGGAATGGTCTTTTTAACCCAGCGGGCAAAGTCCATAGTGGTAAATGCGGTGATGTCCGCGACTGAGAAATAGTCGCCAATAATAAATTGGCTGTTGGCAAAATGCGCATCTAAATCACGGAATAAATGATCGATGCGCAATAGTCCGCGTTCAGCCAGCGCAGGGATTTGTTCATAGGCATTAGGCCCGGCGATAGCTCGACCTTCAAATACTGGGCTGGAGTTTCTGAAGCCCTCGGTCACTGCGGCTATGCCATTCATATTGAGCTGATGGTTGGACGATTCAACCAGCGCTTTCTCTAATGGCGTGCGCCCGAGCAATGGATTTTCAGGGTAAGCTTCTTCTATATAGCGACAGATAGCATGCACTTGACTGATGCAGGTGCCGTCATCGAGCTGCAAAAGAGGTACTTCGCCGAGAGGGCTGATTTTTAGAAAGGCCTCGGATTTCTGCTCGAACTTTCGCAGATCTATCTGAACCGTTTCAATTTCAATATTTTTTTCAGCGAGAAATATTCTCACTCTGCGAGGATTGGGTGCCGCGGCGTAATCGTAAAGTTTCATATTCAGAACTCCGAATTATTATTATTTTGTTGCCTGAACGGGGAGAGCTAACAGCGTCAGACGCTTTTCGATAGCCGCGAGTATTGCTGCCGCATCGAGACCAATACTTTCAAGTTGTTGCGAGTGGTTGCCGTGATCGACAAAAATATCAGGCAGGCCCAGATGCAGAACTGGCATTACAATGCCCTGCTCAGCGAGAAACTCACTGACAGCAGAGCCGGCGCCGCCAGCAGTGCTGTTTTCTTCAAGGGTTACCAACAGCTGATGAGTCCCGGCCAGATCGCGGATGAGCTGTTCATCAATCGGTTTCACAAAGCGCATATCCGCCACCGATGCATTCAGTGTCTCGGCCACTTCAAGTCCAGTTGTCAACAAGGTACCAAAGTTTAGAATTGCCACCCCTGCGCCTTTTCGGGCCATCAGACCTTTGCCTAAGGGAAGCGCCGTCATCTGTTGTTCAATCACTGCGCCTGGGCCAGTACCGCGGGGATAGCGCACCGCCGCAGGACCTGCGTGCATATAACCGGTGTACAGCAGCTGCCGAGTTTCGTTTTCATCGGAGGGCGCCATAATCACCATATTGGGAATGCAGCGCAGATAGCTAATATCGTAAGCGCCAGCATGAGTGGCGCCATCTTCGCCAACCAAGCCGGCGCGGTCGAGGGCAAATAGCACATCGAGATTTTGTATGGCGACATCGTGAATCAGCTGGTCGTAGGCGCGCTGTAAAAAGGTCGAGTAGATCGCTACCACAGGCTTTGATCCCTCGCAGGCCATTCCGGCTGCCAGGGTCACTGCATGCTGCTCGGCAATCGCCACATCTTCAAAGCGCTCGGGAAAGCGCTCGGCAAATTCGTTCATTCCGGAGCCGTCGCACATGGCTGGCGTAATNCCCACCAGGCGACTGTCTTGCTCGGCCATATCACAGAGCCAATCACCAAAAACTTTTTGATACTTTGGTTTTGGCTGAGGTTTTGATTGTGGTTTTGACTGAGGTGTAGTCGCTGCCACAGAAGTGATTTCCGCCGCTTTGACAGACTGCTTGGGTTCAATTTTATTCAGCGCATGATAGCCAACCGGATCATTCTCTGCAGGGGCAAAGCCTTTGCCCTTGTGCGTAATAATGTGCAGCAGCACCGCGCCTTTAATTTCCTTGAGCTTGCGTAGCGTCTCGACTAATAGCGGCAGATCATGGCCGTCTATAGGACCTACATAGTAAAAGCCCAGCTCTTCAAAAATCGTTGCCGGGGAGACCATGCTCTTCATATATTCTTCAGTGCGGCGGACAAAGTTAGTTGCATGAGGCATGCCGCTGAGGACTTTTTTGCCGCCTTCGCGAAACTGCGTATAAATCCGGCTCGACCAGAGTTTCGAAAAATAGGTCGACAGGCCGCCAACATTGCGCGAGATCGACATCTGATTGTCATTGAGCACCACCAGCAGATTTTTGTCTACATGAGAGGCGTGGTTTAGAGCTTCAAAAGCCATGCCCGCAGTCATGGCGCCATCGCCCATAATCGCCACAGCGCGGCGCTCTTCACCGAGCTGAGATGAGGCCATAGCCATACCCAGTGCCGCACTAATGGAGGTGCTCGAGTGGCCGACACCAAAGGTGTCAAAGTCACTCTCACTGCGTTTTGGAAAGCCCGATAGACCATCCTTTTGACGCATACTGAGCATCTGCTCACGGCGGCCAGTCAGTATTTTATGAGGGTAGGTCTGGTGACCCACATCCCAAACTAGGCGATCGTCTGGGGTATTAAAAACATGGTGCAGGGCAATCGTAAGCTCAGTAACCCCTAGTCCGGCGCCAAAGTGGCCTCCGGTCTTGCCCACGCAATAGAGAATAAACGCGCGCAACTCATCCGCCAACGTCTCCAGCTGCGCTCCATCTAGGTGGCGCAGATCAGCAGGCGCACTGACAGTGTCTAACAGTGGGGTCTGCGGTCGAGTGTGTGGGATTTCGTTAAAGGTCTTTGCCATGCTGTTATATCGTTNACTNTTAGGTAATTAATCGTGTTTTGGTTGAGGCTGTAGATANTACAGCAAATGCTCAGCCGGTTCCGCTTTGGTGTGCTATTTATCATTTAATAGCNGGGCTNAGTTAAGCTCGCCTAGCTAGTGATTGCGCTTAACAATAAACGCGGCAATCGCTCGCAGCGGATCAGCTTTTTCGCCAAAGTTTTCTAATATTTCCATGCTCTGATCAAAGAGTTTCGCCGCCTCACTGCGCGCCCGCTCAAGTCCTAAGATCGAGGTGTAGGTCGACTTCAGATTGGTAGCATCAGATCCCTGTTGCTTGCCTAACTGTTCAGTGGAACTCTCCACATCGAGAATATCGTCCTGAATCTGAAACGCCAGACCTATGGCTCTGGCAAAGTCTTTGAGCGCGCCGAGCTGTTCTTGACTGGCCTGACCTGTGGCCAGAGCGCCCATCAATACACTGGCTTCGATCAGTGCGCCGGTCTTGTGCGCATGCATAACCTTCAGAGCATCCAACTCCAGCACCGAACCGGTCGCTGCCAGATCAATTGCTTGACCTGCGACCATACCGCTGCAGCCACCCAATCGTGAGAGTGTTGAGACCAGCTCAACCACAATAGTGGGATCCAGCTCAGAGAGTTCACAGAGTTGTTGAAAGGCCAGAGACTGCAGGCCATCGCCGGCAAGAATGGCGGTGGCCTCATCAAATTGGATATGGCAAGTGGGCTTGCCGCGGCGCAGATCGTCATCGTCCATTGCCGGCAGATCATCGTGGATCAGCGAATAGGCATGTATCATTTCCAGTGCCGCAGCCACCTTGGCGGTATTTGCATCACTGCCTGCCACCGCATCGGCCGCTGCAAAACACAGCGCCGGACGGAGACGCTTGCCGCCGTTAAATACCGAGTAGCGCATCGCCGCAAAAAGCGGCTCAGCCGGACCAGTTGCCGCTGGCAACATAGCTTCCAGCTGGGCATCAACCTGAGCGCTGTAGTGACTAATGATATCTTTGATAGATGACATAAAGGCGACTAGTTGTCGCTGGATTCGAAAGGCTGGCTAACAAGCTCATCGCCTTGGCGCGTTAAGAGCTCCACCTTCTGCTCGGCGGCTTTTAACGCCTGCTGGCATTCGCGGGCGACCTTGATGCCTGACTCAAAGGATTTTAATGACTCCTCCAAACTTAGCTCACCACTTTCCAGTGATTCCACCAGCGCCTCAAGGTTGGCCAGTTGTTTCTCAAAATCCACGGCTTGTTTTTCTTTGGTCACGGTTTTAATCCATTATGAATAGAATGTAAAAAAAGATTTAAAAGAGCGCTTAAAAAAGCGCAAGCGCTGGTCTTAAACCCAATAGCCTCACCCTAACCAACAAGGCCATCGCGGTCAATTTTAAAACCCTCTATAGCTGCTCCAGCGTGAGGAATCAGGGTCAATTAGCCGATAAAGCCCTGGGCAAAGGTCAGCAGTATCAACACTGGGCAAAATAGCTTTACGTAAACCGGCCAGATTTTCCAAAACAGACTCTGCTCCACATCTGGATTGCCCTTCTGAATCTCTGACAAAATGCTATTGCGATAGAAAATCCATCCAGCAAAGATACAGATAAACATACTCAGCAACGGCTGCGCTCGTTCAGTGGTTAGCGTAATCACAAAGCCAAACAGGCTGTCGAAATTCATTGCAATGGTGGAGCTAATGGCAAAGATAATCAGTGCCACTAACCAAGTCGCCTTAGTGCGNCTGATCTGCTGGGCTTCCACAGCATAGGATACCGGCACCTCAAGCATCGAGATAGACGAGGTCACTGCTGCAATCGACATCAGCACAAAAAAGGCCAGACCCACAAACACACCCGCCGCGCCCATACCGTCAAATAGGGCAGGCAGAACCTGAAAGATCAGATCTGGCCCAGCGATCAGGCTGCCGCTCTCGGCATAAATCGTCACACCCAAATGCTGCGCCACAAACATCGCCGGCAACACCAGTAGGCCCGCCAAAAAGGCAATTCCCGTATCGGTCAAAGTAACCAGCGCACCGACCAAGGGCAGGTTCTCGTCACTGCGAATATAAGAGCCGTAGATCAGCATAGTGCCAACCCCCAGACTCATGGAAAAGAACGCCTGGCCCATAGCGCTGACAATTAACTTCGGGTCGCTCATCTGCGAAAAGTCCGGCACCAGATAATGCTCCAAGCCCTGTATAGCACCAGGTTGCATCAGCACATAGAGAATAAGCCCGATAAGGAGTGCAAGAAGGGAAGGCATTAAGCGCTGTGACCACTTTTCAATACCCTGCTCCACACCGGCACTGATCACCAGCGCTGTCAAACCAATAAACAGCGCGGCAAAACCCACATTGCGTGCCAGGCTAAACTCAGTCAGCCAGTTACCCAACTGCGGCAGCCCTATAAGAGTAGTAAGAGGCTCAAGCATAAATGCCAGCATCCACCCAGCCACAAGACTGTAAAAGCACAGAATCAGACTCGCCGTTATCATGCCGCCCATACCCACCGCCCAACCGGCGCGTTTAGCGGCTGGGGTAGATGAGATCGACTGCAGGTAGATGAGATCGACTGCAGGGCATTGACCATATTCGACTGAGTGTGACGGCCAATAATCAACTCGGCCATCATCGCTGGATAAGCCAGCAGGAACGCCAGAATCATATACATTAGTACAAAGGCAGCGCCGCCATTTTCGGCAGCGTTAGTGGGAAAGCCCCAGATATTGCCCAGTCCAACCGCCGAGCCTGAGGCAGCCAAGATAAACGCCAAGCGAGAAGAGAATTGACCTCTTTGCATTTGCTATCCCTTTTTTCTATTTTTAAACACTTTTTAAGTGCTTTGCTTTTGACTCGGATTCTAGGTGATTCAGCGCCTAAATTCGATCTAAATAAAATATTCATTGGCAGCGCATTTAATCGCCTATGCCCAGCCCATGACTATGCTAGAATTGCCATTCACAGGGGGCGTTTTGGATTCGACGACGGCTACAAAACCTCCGGTGCATGCCGAGATGGTGACCAATCTCGTTAATCCAAAGTCGCAAACTTATAGTTGCCAACGACGACAACTACGCACTAGCTGCTTAAACCCCAGTGTAGTGCCGTTTGACTGGAGCCGTGCTTATGCGTCCAGAGTTCTAAACCCTTAGGGGCGCGGAATGCTCAAATGTCATATCTCATGAGATCGTAATGAAGCTTGTTCGGGGCGGATTTATTAAAACTTTACCGAAATCGTTTGTTGTGCGCCCTGTCAGTCGGGTTGCAGCGGGCTAAATTTAAAGACTGAACTAAGCATGTAGAGCCGCAGGCAGCGGACAAGCGGACGCGGGTTCAATTCCCGCCGCCTCCACCAAATAACAAGCCTCAACCCGAAAGGGTTGGGGTTTTTTATTGGCCGTTGATTTTGGAATAAAGACGCGCAGCGGATTCAGCCGAGCCACCCTTTTTACTGAGAGAGCGGTGAGACAACGCGGGAGCGCAGCGACGGCGGCCTCTTATTAAATGGGGGGAGGAGGGCAGTGCCAGAATGATTGAGGCTATACATGGGTTTTTGTTTATTATAGACTATATATAATAAAGTGGAGGCGGATAATCATTCAAAGCTCTACTTATGTGCAGAAATAATTGAGGAGCATGAGGGATACTAATGAGCAGTCAATATACCAATCGAAAAGTTGTTTTATGAGAGCGAGAGAATTTATTGGTTTTGGCGGTGTTGTTTTAGCAGCCGATGCCTATGGGAACGAAGACCACCCTTGCGTGGTGTTGCTACCCGGAATAACGCAAACCCGTAAGGTATGGGCCAACGCTGCAAAGGCGCTGGCGCTGGCCGGTCGCTATGTTATTAGCTTGGATTTGCGAGGCCATGGTGGCAGTGATAGGCCTAAGGACTGCAATTACAGCTTAGATGCCTTTATTGGCGATTTAATGGCATTTTTGGCTCAGCTGGAATCACGTCCTGTGATCATTGGCTCAAATTTTGGCGGTTGGATCGCCTTGGCAGCAGTAGGTAACGCTGCCGCACCTATAGCCACGGGTCTGGTTTTGACCAATCCGCCCCCAGACTTTCAAAGCTTGAATGAGGACAGTATTGCCGAAATAATTAGCCAGCGCGCTTCGAGCGATGATTTTGACCAAGGCTTGTTCGAAGGGGGTTTCGACTTTCTCGAATTGCAGAGCAAACTTAAGCCAGCGGCACAAAACTTGAAGCTTCCTACGCTTATGGTGCGCGGTATTGAAAGCGAAGTAAGCTCATCAAAGGCAGCCCAATATTTCGCCGATTTAATCCCGCAGGCTGAGATTTCTGAAATTGAAGGTGCTGGGCACTATGTTGCCTTCGATAAAGCCGATGAATTCAGTGCTCTTGTATTGGAGTTTTTGGAAAGCCATATTCCGCACCAACCACCAGAGTACGTGAGTGGTTCAGATGCGCGAACCCTGCGAGATGCAATGGGATGTTTTGCCACAGGAATCACCGTGGTAACCACTTTGGATCAAGCAGGGACACCCATTGGCTTGACCGCAAATTCATTTAGTTCAGTCTCTCTTGATCCACCATTAGTCTCAGTTTGCCTAGGTGAGCATGTCGGCAGCTTAGATCTGTTCAGCGCTGCAAAATCCTTTGCGATAAATGTGTTGCACACTGGGCAGCAACCCGTTTCAAACGTATTTGCGTCTAAAGGGGTTGATCGTTTTGCAGATATTAAGTGGAGTACCTGGGATCAGAACGTCCCGATTATAGAGGGATCGCTAGCGAGTTATGAGTGCGTAAAAAAAGATATGATCGTTCAGGGTGATCACATTATATTTATTGGCGAAGTGGTAAGGGCGAAGTTTGAACCGCATCGTGACCCACTTTTATATTTTGGTGGTAAGTATAGGCGGTTACATTTTGGCTGATGGACTGTTGCTACGAGCGCTGCAGCGCTTGATCGATCTATTGATTAGATTAGATTAGAGAAAATTAAAAAATACCCTCAAAAAAGGTCTTCACGCCATATAAAAAATGAATGGTTTTTAGCGTGAATAGGCTTCTTTTATTATCCTGATATTCCTCAAAGCTCTGCAAATAATCTGGATTACCTGGGGCGACAATTAACTGCTTCATCCGCATATGTGCCGCCGTATGAATATCGCCCATTACTACAACATCATTTCTTATATGGTCAATGGCAATATAGTTACGACGCTCAAGTGTTTCCGGGCGTGTAATAGCGTCTTCGTAAGCCAGCTGTAATTCTTTTTTAACAGCGCTATCGCCATTGCGGTAAAGATTAGAAATGGCCCATGAAAGGTGCCAAACCGCATGGTTCCAATCAAGCACCAAAAAGGGCTTTGTATCGTAGAGCATATCAATATTATCGAAGTAGAGAACAGCAATCTTGGCGGCAATTTCTGGAGGAATAATTTGGTCT
>JGI26246J51724_1001175_pt1 | contig 12073 bp, 16 predicted proteins | sample SaaInlLV_10m_DNA_FD_51724 | JGI IMG/M metagenome (IMG submission 51724) | reverse complement strand
CCAAGGCAGGGCTGCGGCGACCTGCGCCTGTAAGTGCCGCGCCAAGGATTTGCGATCGGCAAAATCAATGGCCGCAACGGGTTCATGGTAGATCACCTGCACAGAGCCATGCCGCTTATAGGCCAAAGACTGCAGCAAATGGCGCGCCAAATCACTGTCTCCCCACCATCCATAGAACCGCGGATCCTCGCCTTCAGGGGCGTGGAAGGCCAAAGTAATGGCCTGGATTCTCAAGTCATCCGGCAGATCTGGCGTCAAAAAGGACTGAAACAGCGTGGGTTTAAACGGCAACACCCGCCGCCCGTCTGTCGAAGTTCCCTCTGGAAAAAACAGCAACCGATGACCATGGCGCAATCGATGTTGCAACAGCTGCAAATGCAGCTGCGCTTGCTTGCGGTCACGGGTGATAAATTGCGTACCGGTGGCGCGCGCCAACCAGCCAATCATAGGCCAATTTGCAACCTCTGACTTGGCCACAAAATAAATGTCATCAAAGGCGTTCAGCGCAAAAATATCCAGCCAACTTGTGTGATTGGCCACCGCAACCGCGCTGCCCCGCATCGGCGTGCCGATCACCTCAAGGCGCATGCCCAGAACCCAAAATGCAAAACGGCAGACCGATTGTGTGATCTTTGGGGTCCAGGGCCGGGCCATGCCATAGGCTGGCTTTTCCACCAAGCGCACCAGCAACAAAACGGCCAACCCGCCAAATGTGTAACCGCCCATCAATAGGCCGCGCCAAGCCACCCGCATCCAGCCCGCCGCAGAAATCGGCACGGGATCGGGTTCGGTTTCAGACATCCAAGTTGGAGACTTCGTCATCCTGACCCTTTCAGGTAGATCGTTTTTTGCCGCGGGTTCATCGCCGGCACATCCAGCACCATGCAGACATCCACCGTATTGAACGCCGCATCTACATAGGCGCCCTCACCGACACAGCCTCCCAAGCGCAGATAAGCTTTAATCAAAGCTGGCATTGCGCGCAGCGCCGCCAGACGATCAATTTCAATATCCCCCGAAGCGCCCAGTGGCACGGCGCCCGCTCCAATCGCTTTCGGGCGCAATGCAGCCTGCGCCAGATGCTCCCGGCCGAGCAAGGACAGTGGCGCGGTGAGCGCACAGAGATCAGTACCGGCAAAACTGGCTGTGCCAAAGAGGATTTCCGCCCCCTGATGCGTCACATGCTGGGCCAAAGCTTGCCACAGATAAAACATCGCCGCCCCTCCCCGGTAGGGCTTGCGCAGACAAGACCGGCCAAGCTCCATCATGGGCCGGCCGGTTTGCACCAGCGGCGCAAGATCGAATTCTGACGCCGTGTAAAACCCGCCTGCGGCCTCTGCGCCAGCTTGGGTCATCATACGGTAAACGCCTACAAGCTGCTCGGCCAAATCCGCGCCGCGGGCCCGGTCCAGCACCATCAAATGCTCTGAGTGGGCATCAAAAGCATCGGCTTCAATCTCGAGATCATGATTGACCGCCGGCCCGCTGGCGCCCAACTCCCGCACAAAAACATCATAGCGCAAACGCTGCACCGCCCAAAGATCCTCCGCATCCTTGGCCAGCCGCACTTCGAATTCCGAAGGCATCAGCATCGCGGCGCACCCGCTTGGGACAGCTTGACAAAGATGATTATTTTAGCATTATGTCTCAACATGTTATATTAATTAGTGTACTAAGATTAAAACAATACGAGACCCATCAATGACAACCTTTCCAGCTTCTGGAAAATTCACAGTGATGTGATTGTTGATGTTGGACTGCACCTGACCTATGCCCCAATCGGGCTGATTGGGGTGTTGCACGCGCTGACCGGGCTCTAAAAATGAATTTAAATTTTCCATGGACCCTCTTTTTCGAAGCCATCATATGACAGAAAAACCCAATATAACAGCCCTTGTCGCTGCCCGCATGTGCCATGATTTGGCCAGTCCTATTGGTGCCATTGGCAATGGCGTTGAGCTTGTGGAGTTGACAGGCAAAACCCTCGGCCAGGAGGGAGAATTGGTCAAAGCCAGCGTCAACGCCGCCGTCGCAAAGCTCAAACTCTTCCGCATCGCCTTTGGTCAATTTAATGCGGATGAAATTTTAAACGCCGCCGAGATTTCAGCCGTGCAAACAGCTTGGAACGTCACCGGCCGTATTCACGTCGATTTTATCCCCAATCAATTACGGAAGACGGATATGAAAACCTGTCTTTTAATATTGCAATCTATCCAAGTCGCCATGCCGCAGGGGGCCAAAGTGGTGGTTAAAATTGCAGAGGGGCGTCGGATCATCCATGCCATCGGTCCCAAGGTCACTTTTGATGAAGCGCTATGATCCGCCCTCACGCATAAGCAGATCGCGCCCGACATCCCCCCCAAACATGTGCAATTTGCAATCTTACAGGCGCTTGATTTGCCGCTACAACTCCATCACAGCGCAACAGAAATGACTGTCAGTTTTTGACGGCGTCTTCGCTGCCGCGCTTGGGTGCATAAAGATTTAAGCGCGCACCGCGCCGTCCCCACGCACCAAATATTTGAAACTTGTGAGCTGGGCGGCGCCGACGGGGCCGCGTGCGTGCATTTTTCCGGTCGCAATGCCAATTTCAGCGCCCATGCCAAACTCTCCCCCATCGGCAAATTGCGTTGAGGCATTATGCATCAAAATTGCGCTGTCCAGCCGTTCAAAAAAACGGTCCACGGCGCGGCCATCTTCGGCCATGATACAATCTGTGTGATTGGAGCCATATTGGCGGATATGAGCAATCGCCTCATCGACATTGGCCACGGTTTTCGCCGCAATCTCCATGTCCAAGAATTCTTTGCCCCAGTGGTCAGCCGCAGCCGGTTGGGTACCGGCAATCGCTTGTAGGGTTGTGTCCGCGTCAACCACAACTCCTTTGTCCATCAAAGCCTGGATCACCTCCGGGCCCCAGCTGGCGGCGATATCGTCATGCATCAGCAAACATTCAGCCGCGCCGCAAATTCCCGTGCGGCGGGTCTTGGCATTGAGCACCACATCCAGGGTTTTTTGCCGATCCGCTGACGCATCTATATAGATATGCACAATACCTTCCAAATGCGAAAAGACCGGCACCCGGGCCTCACGCTGCACCAATCCCACAAGCCCTTTGCCCCCGCGCGGCACAATCACATCGATCGTATCGACCATAGTGAGCATTTCGCTCACCGCAGCCCGATCACGGGTCGGCACCAATTGAATGGTCGCCTCGGGCAAACCTGCGGCAACCACCCCTTTGACCAAGGCCTTATGGATGGCCGTGGAGGAATGAAAGCCTTCCGATCCCCCGCGCAATATGACAGCATTGCCAGCCTTAAGGCAGAGGGCGCCGGCATCCGCAGTGACATTGGGGCGGCTTTCATAGATCACACCGATGACACCCAAGGGCGTGCGCACGCGTTTAATATGCAGCCCATTGGGGCGCTCCCACTCTTCAAGCACCTGCCCAACCGGATCTTCCTGCTCAGCCACCGCCCGCAGCCCATCGACCATGTTGCGAATGCGGTCTTCATCGAGCATCAAACGGTCCAGCATGGCCGCCGAAAGGCCTTTTTCGCGGCCGTAATCCATATCAAGCGCGTTGGCCTCTATGATATCGCCCCTTTGCGGCCCAAACATATTCAGCCGCCCCAATCAGGGCCGCATGTTTGCGCTCAGCGGTGGCAAATCCAAGTTCTGCCGCGGCGGCCTTTGCGGCGTTCCCAATCTGTTTAAGAGTTGCCTTCACATCCATTATCGTCTCCCAACAGTCTTATAGGACCATGTCATCGCGGTGAATAAGCGCCCCGCGGCTGGCGTAGCCCAATTTTTCTTCAATTTCGCTCGTGCGACAACCCAGAATTTTTTGCGCTTCCGCGCTGTCAAACCCCACCAAGCCACATCCCAGATCTCGCCCATCCTCGGCCAATATCCGTACCAGCTCACCGCGGGCGAAATCTCCGGAGATTTCTGTCACCCCAGCCGGCAATAGGCTTTTGCCTGCCATGAGCGCCTTAAAAGCGCCTGCATCCACATGCAGCGCACCTTGGGGCTTGAGTGATGAAATCCATTTCTTGCGCGCGGTCTTTGGATCCACCGAGGGCAGAAACCATGTTGAATTTCCACCCGTTTCAAGATATTTCAGTGGATTATGAGGTGAACCTAAAGTTATAGCCATTGCGCATCCCGCGCCCATGGCCATCTTGGCCGCCATCAGTTTGGTCTTCATCCCACCCTTCGACAGGCCGGACCCTGCGTCCCCAGCCATACGCTCAATCTCTGGGGTCACCTCGGTTATGGTGTCAAACCGAATGGCCGTTGCGTCCTCATTGGGATTGGCCGAATAAAAACCATCCACGTCAGACAGCAGCACCAGATGATCTGCCCCGACCGTCACCGCGATTTGTGCCGCCAAGCGATCATTGTCGCCATAGCGAATTTCATCTGTCGCCACGGTGTCATTCTCATTGACAATTGGCACCACGCCGTAGCGCAACAACTGCGCCAAAGTGGCGCGTGAATTCAGATAGCGGCGGCGATCGGCGCTGTCTTCCAAAGTCACCAAAACCTGCGCCGCGATCACCCCATGCGGAGCCAAATGCTGCTCATAGGCCCGCGCCAGTTGAATTTGCCCGACGGCTGCGGCCGCCTGGCTTTGCTCCAATGTTAACTCTGCCGCACCAAGCCCGAGAACCGAGCGGCCCAGAGCAATGGAACCAGAGGAGACAATCACAACATCCACACCTTTTGCGCGAAAGCCAGCCACATCTTCAGCCAAAGAGGCCAGCCAATCTTGCCGCAAGGCGCCGCTGCTGCGCTCCACCAAAAGCGCCGAGCCGATTTTCACTACGATACGGTTGGCCTCAGTTAGGGCTGCCATTTCGGCGCCTCCCGATCCTGCGCGTGGACAAGCTCAATCTGCTTCACCAGGCTGCGCAAAACATCCGCTGTCCCCTCGCCCGTGCCCCCAGACATGGCCAAAACCGGCTGGCCGCCCGTGGCACTGCGCAGCGCCCCAAGCGCAAAGCTCAGATCATCTTCATCCAATTCATCAATCTTGTTGAGCACGGTCACGCGCGGCTTGTCCACCAAACCGCCGCCATAGGCTTCAAGTTCCTGCATCACCGTGTGGTAATCCTGGCCAATGCTTTCCGAGGTGCCATCAATGATGTGCAACAAAACCGAACAACGTTCGATATGACCCAAAAACCTATCGCCAATGCCCCGCCCCTCATGCGCGCCTTCAATCAGACCCGGAATATCCGCAATAACGAATTGGTCATCATCCACCTGCGCCACCCCGAGGCTTGGGTAGAGTGTGGTAAATGCATAATCGGCAATTTTAGGAGACGCATTCGTGGTCTCACCTAAAAAGGTCGATTTCCCGGCATTTGGCAGACCCAAAAGCCCCACATCGGCAATCAGCTTGAGATTTAACCAGATTTCCCGCTCGACCCCCGCAAGCCCAGCATTGGCGCGGCGCGGGGCTTGGTTTGTGGATGATTTAAAATAGAGATTGCCAAAACCTCCATTACCACCCTTGGCGATCACCACTTTTTGCCCCACCTCCGTCAAATCAAACAAAATGGTTTCACCATCTTCATCCATGATCTGAGTGCCAACGGGCACTTTCAGGGTGATGTCATCACCATCTTTGCCCGTGCGCTGCCGCCCCATACCGTGCTGGCCATTCTTGGCAAAGAAATGCTGCTGGTAGCGAAAATCAATCAACGTGTTCAGACCGGCCACGGCCTCAACAATCACATCGCCACCACGTCCACCATTGCCGCCATCGGGGCCGCCAAATTCAACGTATTTCTCCCGGCGGAATGACACAGCCCCGCCGCCGCCGCTGCCGGACCTGATGGTAACCTTCGCCAAATCGAGAAATTTCATAACACCGCCTTTAAATCATCTAACCTTAGCCGATAGAGGGTTACGGGCGCAGGCTCAAGCCTTGCCTGCGATTTCCCCGCCCCCTTACCAATTTCTTGAAACCCCAGCTTGCGCAAAACGGCGCCACTGGCCGGATTGTCGTCAAAATGATCCGCCTCAACCTCACAAAGATCGAATTTTCGCATAAAATAGTCTAAAAACGCGCCCATGGCCTCGGAAGCATATCCCAAGCCCCAGTGCCGCGGATCAATGAAATAGGCGCAATTGCAAAGGGTGTGCTCCGAGTTTGGACCAAGCCCTGCCACACCGATCACACCCCGCGAAGCCATCACAATCGCCGCACAAAAGCCCGGCGTGCCGCGATACCTCCGCTCGGTGATCCAAGCCTGCACTGCCGCCCTAGGCCAGGGCGTGCGGGTCGAGGCCAGCATCGGCGCCACCGATGGATGCCCGCCAATCCGCTGAACGGCAGGCCAATCTTCCAGAACCAAAGGGCGTAGACGTAAGCGTTTGGTCCTCAATTCGAAATACTCTTCGCCCACCATATCTCACTCCATCGACTTAAGATATGTCCAGGTGGCAACGGTGGTTTTACGGGCCACACAAAAGGATTCCGCATCGCCAAGATAGGAAAATCCCATATCGGTCAGCACCCGCGCTGAGCGCGCATTGTCTTGAAAAACTTCTGCAAATAGGGTTTTGCTCCCCTGCGGATTGGCTTGGATTAGTGTCTCCACCGCTTCACGCGCCAGTCCAATGCTCCAAAAAGCAGGGGCCAACCAATAGCCCAGCTCGCCCTGCCGGCGATCAAGCCGTTTGAGCCCAATAACCCCGACAACCTCCGCCAGATCAGATTTACTGCCATCAAGAACCCAAACATCCTCGACTCGCGCGGGATTCTGCGCTTGCTCTATAAAGGCATCAATGGCGCCGGGTGGTAGGGGATGAGGAATGGAGCGCGTGGGGCCGGACACGCGAATATCGCCCGCGTATAGTCCAATTAGCCCCGCATCAGATTTGCGGATTGGGCGCAGGGAGAGGCGCGCGCTTTCAAAGCTATGCTGGGTCCGGATCGGCGATATCATGATGCAATTCCGCCACCAAACAGGGCATAAAATACCGTGGCTACGGTCAAAAATGACAGCAGAAGAAACACAAACCGCTCTGCGCGGGTGCCTTGTATCGTGGCGGCAATTAGCTGCCCTGCCCCGGCCCAAATGGGATGGAGAAGCGTCTGGCACGCCAGCAACACCGCCGCGATGCTCACTGTCGCGGTAAATGCCGTGGCGCCAGGGGTTACAAAACTGGTGAAGGCCGCCGTAATCATGCCCCAGGCTTTCGGATTAAGAGGATGCACGATCAAACCGGCCAAAAACCCTGGCGGTGGCCCATCCGTCTGATCAGCTTTGAGCCGCATATTGGCCACGCGCCAGGCCAAATAAACAATATAGGCCGCCGAGAGATATTTCATCGCCAAAAATACCCCAGGTGCCGATTGCGCCAGTTGCATTAAGCCAAAGCCCAAAGGCCAGATGATCAGCTGTTTTCCCACAACGACACCCGCCACAAAAGGCAAAGCCCGCCGCAACCCATATCCAGCCCCAGTCGCCAAAAGCGCCATATTCGCGGGTCCCGGCGTGCCAATTTGCGACAGGGCAAACAGGGTTAATGCAATGAGTTCAACAGGCATTGTCAGGCTCCAAACTTGGCCATGCAGCACAGCGCGCAAAGCACTTTAGGGAAAACGAAAAAGGGACCGGCCTTTCAGCCGATCCCTTGAATAGATAAACCTGAAAGGTTCGGCTTATTCAGCGGCCTCCGCGGTTGGCACAACTGAGATAAATTGACGGCTTTTGAGACCTTTGTGGAATTTCACATTGCCCTCAACAGTTGCAAAGATGGTGTGATCTTTGCCCATGCCAACACCTTCACCCGGCCAAAACTTCGTGCCGCGCTGGCGCACAATGATGTTGCCTGGAATTGCGTCCTGACCACCATAGAGTTTTACACCCAAGCGACGTCCCGCTGAGTCGCGACCGTTACGGGATGAACCACCTGCTTTTTTATGTGCCATCTGTGATTACTCCTTATCAGCTGCTGGTTTTTTCGCCGCTGGCTTCTTAGCCGCTGGCTTTTTCGCAGCTGCTGCTTTCGCGGCCGCTGGCTTTTTTGCGGTTGCTGGCTTTTTCGCAGCGGCAGGTTTTGCCGCAGCTGCCGGTTTCTTCGCAGCGGCAGGTTTTGCTGCGGCTTTTTTGGCTGCTGGCTTTTTCTCTGCTGGAGCGGCTTCAACCACCGGGGTCGCCACATAGGGCACTGAGCCCGCGCCTATGGCGGCTTTCACGCCAGATTTGTCAGCGCCTTTTTCCAAAATGTCTTTGATCCGCACCAAAGTCAGCTTCTGGCGGTGGCCTTTTGTGCGCTTGGAAGAGTGCTTCCGACGGCGCTTTACGAAGTTGATTGTTTTTGGGCCTTTGATTTGGTCGATGACTTCGGCTTGAACGCCAGCGCCAGCGATCATCGGTGCACCGACTGTGCTGCCAACCATCAAAACTTCGTTGAATTGAATCATCTCGCCAGCATCAGCTGCCAGCTTTTCGACGCGAAGCACATCACCGGGTTGTACCCGATATTGCTTGCCGCCGGTTTTCATTACCGCAAACATTTGCGTTTCCTTTGTTTTTTTCGCGCCTTTCGGTCCCCACTTGGGTGTTTTGGCCAAGGCCACCTCAGACAGCGCGCCTGAATGTACAGACGTATTACACTAAAACGCAGACCACTCTGGACCGCATTGCGCGCTTATTCATGGGTTTGGCTTTGAAGTCAAGCCTCTTCACAGCTCTTGCGTTGGCGTTAAGTTTACCATCTCGAGAGCCATGCGTTCAAAACGATCTGCCATAATGGTGAAGTGAATTGCGTTCATCAACTCATAGACTTCCATCATCTGTGGCATCGCCAGCGCGTCACGATAAATTTCCATCTCCCGGTCTGTGAAATCACGGTAGGTAAAGGCATTGGCGACAATCAAATTGTCTGTCATGGCCTGGCGCACCTCGTCGTCTTGCTGGGCCAACATGGCTCTAAGGTCGACCTCATCAAACCGTTGGTCAATCAGGCCGGCCAAGGAGGCGGCCATCAAAAATCGCACCTGCACCTCCCGATAGGCTTTTATAGTCGCGCCCACATATCCAATGCTCTCGGCCATATCGAGAAAATACTGCGGCTGCGGCGATCCACGCGCGGCCAGAGCCTGCGCCAAGCGCGCGCCCTCAACCTCGCGATCTTCGAATTCCAGCCCATGGCTTTCGTTTTCAGCAGTCACAAGTTTCTGCCCAAGGTCTGAGCCGTAAAACCCCGTGGCATGGGCCAAAACATCCTCTGTCAGTGCCTTGTCCAAAATCTCCAACGCATCGCTTTTCAAAGCTCCGGCTCAAAGATGCGATCCGCAAGCCGTGACCAGCTGAGGCCAAAGTCATCCGCATCAAGGCCCAACATCGTCGGCGCATCCCGCGCGGACAGGCGCATGGATTCAAGCGCCACATCAAAACCAGTCACCGCCATGAATTCCGCAATCTGTGCACGATCTGCCGATTTCACAGGCATCACCGTCCAAAACAGCAGCGACATCGCAAGTAATATTTTACGCAAGACCATCGTAATTTTGCCCCTGTAATTTCATGTATGATCTATGGCTCGGCGTTAAAATTTCAACTCCAGATCAGAATATCACAGCGGCAGACGGATTTGCGCCGATAATCCGCCCAGTTTCGCACTCTCACCCAACACCAGCTGCCCACCATGCGACCGCGCCACATCCGCCGCGATGGCGAGTCCCAATCCAACCCCGCTGCCCTGATTTTGACCGCGCGCCGCTTCAAGCCGTACAAAAGGTTTAACGGCGGCCTCACGCTGCGCCTCGGGGATGCCCGGACCATCGTCATGCACGGTTATGTGCAGGCCTGTGTCCGCGAAATGAAGAGCCAAAATACTCTGGGTGCCGTAGCGGCCTGCATTGACCAAAAGATTCTCAATGGCCCGGCCAATCGGCACCGGCCGCAGAGCGCAGAGCCGCGGCGCGCCGACCAGCTCGAAATGAGCCGGCGGCGTCATCCGCGCAGCCAGCTCTGAAGCCAGCGCAACAAGGTCCACATTCTCAACCGGATCTGCCGCCAAATCGCGTGCGTAGTTTAAAAAGGAATCCACCATCATCTGCATCGACGAGACATCTTTTTTCAGATCCTCAACCTCTGGCCCCTCCATGAGCTCCAGAGCCAATTGCAAGCGCGTAATGGGGGTGCGCAAATCATGGCTCACGCCGCTGAGCATCATAATACGCTGTTCAATTTGTCGTTCAATCCGGTCCCGCATATCCAAAAATGCCTGCCCAGCAGCCCGCACTTCCAGCGCACCAGACGGGCTCAGCGCCACCCGCTGGCCCCGCCCAAAAGCCGCCGAAGCCACAGAGAGCCGCTTAATAGGCCGCAATTGATTGCGCAAAAACATATAGGCAATCAAAGTCATAAAAATGCCCGTAAAGACCATCAGAACAAGCACTTGATGCGGATTAGACGCTGAGACGCGATCGCGGCTTAAGATCAGCTGAATGGGTCCTTTTGCGGTCATAAGCCCAAGCACCACAAAATCCAAATCGGACAGATCAATCTCGCGAAGCCCTTCGAGCCGGCTGCGCATGAGTGGAATAATGGTGCGCCCAGAGATATCATAAAACATCAAGCGATTGTCACGCGGCACCCCATCCCAAGACTGCAGATCAATGTTAAGCTCCGCCGCAAGGCCCTGCGACACCTCATCAACGGGGTGCCGCTCAAGCGCGCGCAGCACCAACTCAACCTCCAGCAAAAGGTTATTCGTCATTTGTTCCGTGACATCTTCAAAATGCCGTTGCACAAAGACAGCAGCGACGGCCAATTGTAACGTCAGCATCGGCAAGAGCAAAATCGCCGCAGCACGGCCATAGAGTGTTCGAGGTGCAAATTGTTTTAAAAAGCGGCCTATCATGGGCGCAGCTTATCAACTTGAGAGAGCAGAAGGAATGGCAGAAACACAGGCCCCCCAAATCCGCCGTCTTGTGGCGCCAAACCCGTCCCCCATGACCTATACCGGCACAAATACCTATTTGCTGGGCCTGCGCGACATTACCGTCATCGACCCGGGCCCAGATAATGACGCGCATTTTGCTGCCATAGTTTCGGCCATTGCCACCGATCAAAAGATCACAAAAATTTTGGTGACCCATGCCCATCTTGACCACGCCCCCTTAGCGCGGCGCCTCAGCGCCCACTGCGGCGCGCCGATCTATGCCTATGGGGACAGCGGCGCAGGACGCAGCGCACAGATGATCGCCCTGAGCGCGGCTGGCGCAATCGGAGGCGGCGAAGGTGTCGATTATGACTTCCAGCCCGATATAACCCTAAAAGATGGCGCCGTTTTGGACCATGAGGGACAAGCGCTTATCGCCATTTGGACGCCTGGGCATTTCGGCAATCATATGGCCTTCTCCTGGAACGGAGCACTCTTCAGTGGGGATCACGTTATGGCCTGGGCCAGTACGATGATATCGCCGCCTGATGGGGACCTTGGCGCCTTCCGCCGCAGCTGTGCGCAGCTGCAACAGCGCCGCGAAAGGCTCTACCTGCCCGGCCATGGCGATGCGATAGAAGATGGCCCTGCCCGGCTGCATTGGCTTCTGGCCCATAGGCAGGAGCGGGAATCGCAAATCATCTCCCATTTGCAAGGTCAGCCCAATACCGCACAAGGCTTGGCCGAAGCGATCTACACAGACATCGATCCCCGCCTCATTCACGCCGCGACACGCAATGTTTTGGCGCATTTGATCGACCTATGTGAGCGCAATTTAGCCACCTGTCAGGGACCAATTGACCTTCAGGCAAAATATTCTGTGATCTGAGGCGATTTTCGAATTTTTGGGCTAGACCTCCCAAACCCGCACCGCTATATCCGCCCCCAGTGGTCCGGCGTAGCTCAGCGGTAGAGCAGTTGACTGTTAATCAATTGGTCGTAGGTTCGATCCCTACCGCCGGAGCCATTTAAAACAACACTCTAGCGGACTTCGCGGGGTGTTTTTTTATTTCCCAGCCAGACATAGAGCCAGACAGATGCGCGTTAAACAACGTACATTATCGCTATCGGATTCTTGATTTGCGAGTCTACATCC
>JGI26246J51724_1001170_pt1 | contig 12100 bp, 10 predicted proteins | sample SaaInlLV_10m_DNA_FD_51724 | JGI IMG/M metagenome (IMG submission 51724) | reverse complement strand
AACTGAACCACGTTCCCATTGCGCAAACGGGCTTCCTGAATTTTTTTCGTTGAAAAGTACCTCTATACGATCATCCTTTGCAGCCCATTTCTCCAATACCGCACGGCTATCATCCGTTGAACAGTCGTCCATGAGCAGGACTTCTATGTTTTTATATGACTGATTAACGATGGTGGAAATCCGCTCGTCTAAATAGTCCGCATGGTTATAATTGGGTACAATCACACTCACCAATGGTCCATTAGAAGGCAACACATACGTTGACGCTTTCGCTACTCTTTCTTCAGATTGCTTCAAACCCCGTTGTGTAAAACCAGTCATCTGACCCGGCTTCACATTTGCAAACTGGTATAATCCAAACCAAGTCTTACGCTGAAGCGCTTCATCACTACTGGTTAAATCTTCATAATGAACGGTACGGTAGTCCACGCCATAGCGTTTGAGAAGTTTCGCTGCATTGGCGCTATACGTGCGAGCCAAGTTTAATGCACTTTCAGCGTTTAAGGTACTTTGCGCCTCGTAGGATAGAGATTGCCGACGTAGGAGTGAATCGACCACTGCGGCTTCATCACGAAGTACCCAAATGACTTTTGCATCAGGAAAACGTCTCAACCACCATGGCAACGTCAAACTCAATCGTGGATCCTTAACCATCCAAGGCCCCGAATAATGCAACCATTGGCGAAAAGAACTGCCCGTTGCAACTTTCAAGTGTGCTGCATATAAATCGCGCGGTTGTACTTCACTCAAAGCGGAACCAAGAGAAGACTCTAAAAGCTCTTCGCCCGGGACATCACTCCAATTACCACCGGCCGTTTCAAGCAAGCGGTCGTTAATATCAATCGCATAAAGCGGCTCTGAATTGTGGTCACAAATGGCCCCTGGATATATTCCAGCCGAAGCCAGCGCTTGCGCTACCATGGTGGTGCCACTGCGGTGCATGCCTAGAATAAAGACGGGTGCCTGTATTTTGGTTTTTAACACGTATTTTCGAGCCTATGTCTAAGTCAAAGAAACTCGTTTTTATTCACATCCCAAAAACCGCAGGGACTTCCTTGCGACTTTTATTGGAATCCAATTATGACGAAGCCGAAAGAGCCGCTATTTATTCGCACCAAGATTTAGACGAAAACCTTGCAAAAGCCCTAGCGGATCCAAAAATCAAATGCATCTATGGCCATTTCCCGCTGCGTCCTGTCATAATTGCCTCTGATGCCACAGTGGTGACCCTTCTTCGCGAACCCATCGCCAGAAGCATAAGCCATTACAACCACTACAGCAAACGCATGAATGAGAAGCATACGAATCTCATGGAAGGGGTTGAAACGCCGGAAGACTTCACAAAATTGGTCCAAAGCAATAACCGTCAAACGGCTTTTTTAAGCGGCTACCTCAATCAAAGGGAATTTTTAGAAGATTCCGAAGTACTGCGCAAAGCGTTGGCCAATTTTGATAGGCTGGACGCCGTTGGCTTTACCGAGCACTACGCGGCATCTATTGCTTACTTTGGGGAATTATTGGGTTGGAAGAATACCCTTGTAGAACATCACAACAGTGGTGGAAAGAAAAAAGAAGTTGGCGCTAAAGCCGTTTGGGAAAGCATGAACGAATACGACCTACCGCTTTACAAGAAAGCCCTCGAGCGATTCGCACCAAAACTGCAGGGATACGAACTACGAAAACCCCGTATACCTCGTGAACCGTTAACCAAAAGAATGATGAATTATCTGCGTGCCCTTAGCTCAAAGTTCTGACCCAGATAAACGCGACGTACCTGCTCATCCGCAGCCAATTCTTCTGCGGTACCGCTTTTTAGAATTTTACCTTCAAACATGAGATACGTGCGGTCTGTGATCGCTAAAGTTTCTTGGACATTATGATCTGTAATCAAGATGCCAATATTCTTTTTCTTCAATCCGGCAACAATGCCCTGAATGTCCTCAACTGCAATGGGGTCTACTCCAGCAAATGGTTCATCCAGTAAGATAAACTTTGGCTTGGTAGCTAGTGCACGAGCTATTTCTGTTCGGCGACGCTCCCCGCCACTTAATAGATCGCCACGTGTCGCACGAATGTGGGCCAGTCCAAACTCTTCGAGTAACTCCTCTAACCGGTCCGCTTGCGCTGACTTTGAGAGCTTCGTCATCTCCAAAACGCCTTTGATATTGTCTTCAACACTGAGCTTGCGAAAGACCGAAGCCTCCTGTGCTAAATAGCCAATGCCTAACTGTGCCCGTTTGAACATAGGCATCTTTTGAATAGACCTACCGTCCAAAAGCACTTCACCGCTGTAGGGACGAATCAAGCCTACTACCGTATAAAAACTGGTGGTTTTCCCCGCACCATTAGGACCTAGTAATCCGACAATTTCGCCTTGATTCACTTCAAAACTGACATCATTCACGACAGTCCTGGAGCGGTATTTTTTGACGATATGTTTTGCTTCTAGTTTCACGTTTGTGCGGCTTTTCTTTTCATAATGCGTCTACTGACCATGATGCTGATTTGGTACAAAATCAATACCGGTAATGTGACTAAAATCTGTGAGGCGAGATCCGGAGGCGTAATGATCGCACTCAACAGCAATATACCAACGATGGCGTGGCGGCGATATTGTTTGAGCAAATCTGGCGTTACAAGGCCTAACTTACTAAAGAAGTACACCACGATGGGCAATTGAAATAAAATTCCTGTGGCCAAAGTAATGGAGCTTACCATGCTAATGTATGAGGTCAAATCGATTCTATTGATCACTTCCGCACTCACAGTATACGTCCCAAGGAATTGAATACTCAAAGGAACGATCACGTAATACCCGAAAAATACGCCTGATAAAAACAACAAAGTGGTAAAGAAAATGACTCCTTTGCTGCTTTTGCGTTCGGTTTCATGCAATCCTGGCTTTACAAATCGCCAAATCTCCCAAAAAACATAAGGGAAAGCGACAATTACGCCTGCGACTAATGATACCCACAAGTGCATTTGAAACTGCCCACTCATGCGCATGTTTAAAAGCTCAAAAGGAACTTCATCAAAACAGAAAACTTCACCACCTATATAACTGGACAACCAACAGAAAAAGCGGTAGGTCAAGAAATCAGGCTGTTTAGGTCCAAAAATCAATTGGTCAAAAACGATGGCCCTATTCATGAACGCAACGACCGAAAACAAAAGAATCGCTAATGAGCTGCGCATTAGATGCCAACGAAGCTCCCCGAGGTGCTCCAGAAAACTCATTGAATTTTTGGTGTTCGCAGTGTTCATAGATTCTTTGAAAGCCCAAAAATCCGAAAAACAATCTGTAGTACCTTCACAATCCGCTGAAAATTGGCGTATATTAAAAGGGAACAAACCACACGCTTATGTCGGTGAACTGGGAAGACCATTTAAAGACCTATTTCGGTTTTTCAGGATTTAAAGGAAATCAACAGGCCATTATAGAGAGTATCGCTACCGGCAAGGATACTTTTGTCATCATGCCAACGGGCGGAGGAAAGAGTATGTGCTACCAACTCCCTGCTTTGGCAAGCCCAGGCACTGCTATAGTTGTTAGTCCCCTTATCGCACTGATGAAAAATCAGGTCGATGCCATAAGAGGCTATTCTGAAAAAGACAGCGTTGCTCACGTTCTAAATAGCTCTTTGACGAAAAAAGAAATGGAGCAGGTGCACGCCGACTTGAGAGCGGGGCTGACTAAACTTCTTTACGTAGCTCCGGAATCGCTGAATAAGGCGAGTAACATCGAATTACTAAAAGAGATAGAAATTAGTTTCTTCGCCATAGACGAGGCGCATTGTATTTCAGAATGGGGGCATGATTTCCGACCAGACTACAGAACGATCAAGCACAGTGTAAAAGCATTAGGTCGTAAACCGGTCATTGCCCTTACAGCTACTGCAACACCTAAGGTTCAGGCAGATATCATCAAGACCATGGGCATGGAAGAACCCAGCATCTTCCTATCTAGTTTCAACCGGCCTAATCTTTATTACGAAGTACGACCAAAGCGTGATATTGACCATGATATCATAAAACTACTCAGTCAGAACATTGGTGAGAGTGCTATCGTCTATTGTTTATCACGCCAAAAAGTAGAGGATCTTGCTGAACATCTCCAAATCAANGGGATCAATGCTCTTCCTTATCATGCAGGACTAGAAAGCGCCAAGCGCATCAAACATCAAGATGCCTTTTTGAATGAAGACTGCGATGTGATAGTCGCAACAATAGCTTTTGGAATGGGTATTGACAAACCCGATGTGCGCTTTGTATTGCACTACGATATGCCAAAAAGCTTAGAGAGCTACTACCAGGAGACCGGCCGAGCCGGTCGGGATGGCGGTGAGGGTACGTGTATCACTTACTTCGACATAAAGGATATCGAACGACTACAAAAGTTTTTGAGTAAAAAGCCTGTCAGCGAGCAAGAAATTGGACGTCAACTGCTAGAAGAGGCGACTGGTTACGCTGAAGCCGCGACTTGCCGAAGAAGAGGTCTACTGCATTACTTCGGGGAAGAATTCCATGAAGACGACTGTGAAAAGATGTGCGACAACTGCCGCCATCCGCGTGAAAAAGTAGATGCCAGCGCAGAGCTCCTCGACGTTATTGCTTGTGTGAATGAAACCCATGGAAAATTCAAAACTTCAGAAGTCATCAACATACTCCGCGGAAATAAAACCGCCGTTCTTGTTCAAAATGATGCAGAAACATTGAAAACCTGGGCTATTCAAAAGGACAAAACAGAGAGTCATCTGCGTGCTGTCATTCGCCAGGGAATTATTCGCAGGTACCTCGAAAAAAATATAGAATCCTACGGAACCGTTCACGTCACTGAAAAAGGAAACANAGGGAAACTCCCCAAAGCCTTTAAAGTGCGCAAAGAATTAAATTACCAGCAACTTAATAGCGGCGCAAACGAAACGAAGAAAGTTGTTGCAATGGATAGTGTGCTTTTTGGTATTCTCAAGGACCTACGAAAGAAAATTGCACAGCAAAAAGGTGTGCCGCCATATGCTGTATTTGCGGAAAATTCCTTGAGTGAAATGGCTACAATTTACCCTTGCAGTCTGGACGAGTTAAAAAATGTGCAAGGTGTAGGTGAAGGTAAAGCCAAGAAGTATGGAAGTTCAATTGTAGAGGCGATTAGTGCTTATGTAGCGGAAAACGATATAGACCGGCCGCAGGACATGATATTCAAAAGCGTTGCTAATAAGAGTGCGCTTAAGGTGTATATTATTCAAAGTACCGATCGCAAGTTGCCGCTAGAAGACATTGCAAGTGCAAAGGGGCTCAAAATGCAAGACCTTATTGATGAAATGGACCGTATTGTTCAAAGCGGCACGAAAATCAATATCGATTACTACCTCGAAGACATTATGGATGAAGAAAGCATTGAAGAGGTGTTCGATTTTCTCACAGAAGAGTGTGAAAGCGGTTCTATGATGGAATTGCTCGAGGAGTTCGGAGAAGATTACGACGAAAACGAATTGCAATTATTACGGCTCAAATTTTTCTCAGATGTCGCCAACTAAAATTAAAAAAGCCCGCTAAAAGCGGGCTTTTTTAATTTTGGTAAAGAAATTCTAATTCCTCTAGTTGATTTTCCAGTCTAATGCTAGCTGTAACTTTACTGTACGTAAGTAAAAATTGGATGTTTTTTTCAGACGCATCCACGTCCAGATTTTCATAAGGTAGTGTTTTGGCCATAGCGACACTTTTTAGATTACTATGACATAACGCAACGACCAAAACCATTCGTATATCCAACGCAAATAATTTACCCTTCTAGACTGATATTGTGGGTTACCATGAGCTTTTGAATATTGGTGATCGCATATCGCATGCGGCCTAGCGCGGTATTTATACTAACATCCGTCTCTTCCGCAATGTCCTTGAAACTGTAGCCACAAAAAATACGCAGTTCCAAAACCTTGCGCTGTTCTTCAGGCAATGCATCAATCAATCGGTGTAGATCCTCATTGATTTGAGCCTCAATAAGCGCAGCCTCCATGGGCTGATCAGATTCCCCATAGGTATCGAAAACCGTGTATTCCCCGCTCGTTCTTACTTCCTTCTTGCGCGATTCGCGACGGAAATGATCTAGCGTAGTATTGTTAGCCACTCGCAAGGCCCAAGGCAAAAATTTGCCTTTTTCCTCATAATTGGACTTACGCAACGAACGGATGATCTTGATAAACGTCTCTTGAAACAAGTCGTCAGCAATTTCACGGTCCTGTACTTTACTGTAAATCTGGAGAAAGATTCGCTTTTTGTGACGACGAATCAACACTTCTAGAGCAATTTCCTGACCATTACGGTAACACGCCACTAATTCGTGGTCTGCTAGCTTTCCTATGTTCATAATAAAGGATTTAGCGTAACGGTCGTTCTATAGGCGAAGTGTTTTTATGATTAATTCTGCTGTGAATATACTAGTAAAGAAACAAAAACTGTTCCAATTCGGTTAAATTTGTCGTTTGCCCTCCACCCTACATTATGACAACACACATAGAAATCAAACGTGCCGCAGTTCACAACCTCAAGGATGTGAGCGTTAATATTCCTAGAAACCAACTGGTTGTGATCACCGGTGTAAGTGGTTCTGGGAAGAGTTCGCTGGCCTTTGATACACTTTTCGCCGAGGGACAGCGCCGATANGTGGAGAGTCTAAGCGCATATGCCCGTCAATTTTTAGGGAAATTAGATAAACCTAANGTNGANTACATCAAAGGAATTCCACCAGCTGTGGCCATTCAACAGAAGGTAAGTAGTCGGAATCCGCGATCAACTGTTGGCACAACGACGGAAATTTACGATTACCTAAAATTACTGTTTGCAAGAATTGGAAAGACCTACAGTCCGGTCTCTGGTGCACTAGTTAAACGGCACAACGTAAGTGATGTCATGAAAACCATTCACCGGCTCGACGAAGGCACTCGGTTCCTGATTACAGCCCCAGTGACTTTTAAGGACCGAACTACGCTCGAACATTTGTCCATTTTATCACAGCAAGGGTTTGCACGAATTTTAGTGGATGGAACCATCGTCAGTATTGAAGAGGTTCTTGAAGAAAACACCTATGCAGCGGAGAAGATTCAATTGGTGGTCGACCGTGCNGTTGTGCGGTATAACGACGAAGACAACGACTACCGTCTACAAGACTCCATTCAGACGGCATTTTANGAAGGACGNGGCGAGTGTGAATTGCGCTTTATGGACGAAAAGCCCACAATGGTATTCAATAGCCTGTTTGAACTTGATGGNATCAGCTTCACGGAACCTACGTTGCATTTATTTAGCTTCAATAACCCTTTAGGGGCCTGTCCAAAATGCGAGGGCTTCGGGAGCACTATGGGCATTGATGAAGACCTTGTTATACCAAACCCGCATTTAAGTGTCTACGAAGGCTGTATTGCGCCATGGAAGGGGGAAACTATGGGTAAATGGAAGGATAAGTTCATCCTAGGTGCTTCAGCGCATAATTTTCCCGTGCATCGCCCTTACATCGATCTAACAGATGAGGAAAAAGCCTTGCTCTGGGACGGGGCTAAAGGTGTCAAAGGCATCAATGCTCTATTCAAACATCTCGAGAGTAAAAGCTATAAGATTCAGTTTCGCGTCATGTTGAGCCGCTATCGCGGAAAAACGGATTGTACCACTTGTAAAGGCAAAAGACTAAAGCCCGAAGCGAATTATGTCAAAGTGGGAACTCAGTCACTTAGCGATTTAGTCGAACTTCCGCTTCGCAAGCTCAAGGTCTTCTTCCAAGAACTGAAGTTGGACGAGCAAGACGCCAGTATCGCAAAGCGGTTGCTCACGGAAATCACCACGCGGATTGACTTTCTCATTTCTGTAGGCCTACCCTACCTTACCTTAAACCGGATATCTAGTACTCTAAGCGGTGGAGAAAGCCAACGGATTCAATTGGCCACATCTCTGGGCTCTTCGCTTGTAGGCTCGCTCTATATTTTAGATGAACCGAGCATCGGCCTGCACCCTAAGGATGCGCAACAACTTATCACCGTAATTCAAGCTTTGCGCGATAATGGGAATACCGTAGTCGTTGTTGAACACGAAGAAGCATTTATGCGCGCGGCAGACTTCCTCATTGATATAGGCCCAGCAGCTGGAAATCTGGGTGGAGAAATCATAGCCGCTGGTCTGCCACAAGACGTTTTGAGTCATCCAACATCTTTAACTGCTGCTTATTTAAACGGTACTCAGCAAATTCCTATACCGCAGGCATTAAGAAAAGTGACGGGTGAAATTATTTTAGAAGGTGTGCGCCAACACAATCTTAAAGGTTTTGACATTTCATTCCCGTTAGGAGTATTTAGTGTAGTAGCAGGCGTGAGCGGATCTGGCAAGAGTACACTCATTAAACAAATACTCTATCCGGCACTCAAAAAACATCTAGAAATGGTCGGAGAACGGCCGGGAATTCACAAAGCGTTAAAAGGCGATTTGGATGCGATTCAACATGTGGAGATGGTGGATCAAAATCCCATAGGCAAATCCTCGAGATCTAATCCAGTGACGTACCTCAAGGCTTACGACGATATTAGAAATCTTTTTGCGAGTGAAGAATTGGCCCGCATAAGAGGTTACAAGGCAAAGCACTTTAGCTTTAATACAGACGGCGGCAGATGCGACGCCTGCAAGGGTGAAGGTGTAGTAACCATTGAAATGCAGTTTATGGCGGATGTGCACCTGCCATGCGAAACGTGCAACGGTAAACGCTTTAAAGCAGAAATACTAGAGATAAAGTTTCACGGTAAAACCATTTCTGACATCTTGGATTGTACCATTGATGAAGCCATCGGATTCTTTGCCGCACACAATGAGCGGAAAATTTCAAACAAACTTCAACCGTTGCAAGATGTAGGATTGGGGTACGCACATGTTGGTCAAAGCAGCTCAACGTTGAGTGGTGGCGAAGCACAGCGGGTAAAATTGGCCTTTTTCCTATCAAAGGGGATTAAGAATGGTAAGACACTGTTCTTGTTTGATGAACCCACGACGGGGCTTCATTTTGACGATGTAAAAAAGTTACTTCGTGCTTTTAACGAATTGGTTGACCTAGGACATACGGTTATCGTTATCGAACACGATTTGGACGTCATACAACGCTGTGACCATGTGATTGAGATTGGCCCAGAAGGTGGTGAATTAGGCGGACAATTACTTTATTCCGGCCCTCCAGATCAACTAATTAAAGTTAGCGAAAGTCCTACCGCTGAAGCGCTGGAAACACACTTGAAACAATAGTCTCAATCGAGACACTTTTGAGCAAAAAGTATACACTTTACAAATACGTAGGCGCATCAAAACGTTTTAATTTCAGGAAAATCTTCATCAAAAGCTATGTTATCTCGTTATCTTTGAGAGGTACCCGAAAGGGTAGCTTAGGTTTATTGGTTTGGTATACGGTCCGCTTCGGCGGACCGTATCTTTTTCAGCCCTACCCTAATTCTTTTGCGATCCCGCACACTGATACAGCAAAACGGCTGCAGCCACGCTCACATTTAGACTGTCCACGGCTCTGCCTGCCATAGGTATGATGATGTTCTCAAAGCCTTTATTCAACCAATCCGCAGAGAGTCCTTTACTTTCCTCGCCAACAATTATTGCCGATTTCTTCGCCCATTTCACATCATACATCGCCGTGGCGTTCTCGTGCATGTGCGTAATATAACTTGTGAAGCCACTTTCCATTAACCATTGCTGCACTTGGTCGCTAGATCCCATGAAAATTGGGAGTTCGAACAAAGCGCCTGTAGCGTTACGCACGACATTCGGGCCAAATGGATCCAAGGCAGGATCAGCTAGAACAATCGCTCCGGCGCCTGCGGCCAAAGCCGTGCGCATAATTGCACCAAGATTTCCAGGTTTCTCGATGCCTTCGACAACAACGATGAGACTCGCGGCCTCCAAAACCTTCGATCGGGACGCAAAACTGCCATCCGGACGGTAAAAAACTGCAACAACATCTTCCGTAGAATCACGGTATGCGATCTTCTCATAAACTTTAGCGGATACTTCATACCGGTCAACCGTATCTGGAACACCCGCCACAGGCTCGGTATTTTCGAGCGTCCAGAGCTCTTTCATCTCCCAATTACAAGCAAGTGCACGGTCTACTTCCCGTCGTCCTTCTACGATACAAACGCCAAAGACTTTACGCACTTTACTTTTAGAGACTAATTGGACAATCTCCTTTACTTTTGGATTACTAAGACTAGAAATGTAGCGGCTCATAGATATGGCTAAAAAGAATAGACCAAAGAAAATCAATTTAGAGGACTTAGGCGGCTTTGTCTTTAGTACGAATCCAGAATTTGAACCTCCTGTATTTGACAGCGTAGCTGCAGACCAATTGGACCCTGGCGATCAACTGCTCGAATTATATTTTGAAAAGAAGGGACGTGGTGGTAAGCAGGTCGTGCTTATTAAAGGATTTATGGGTAGCGACGACGAACTTAAAGCTTTAGGCAAATCATTGAAACAACATTGCGGCGTTGGAGGAAGTAGCAAAGACGGAGAAATCATCCTTCAAGGCAATGTTCGCGACAAAGCCACTGAATTTTTGCAAAAAGAGGGGTACAAAACAAAGCGAATTGGGGGATAAATATCTTTTATCGCCGCTGAGCAGAAAAAATTGCGCCATTTTTTTTGCGATTCGAAAACGACATAAAATCATGTCTCAAACAAGACTACCAAATGGCCATAAGGGCTTTTTCATAGGCAGCTTCGTACATGGGAACAATCTTTTCAATAGAGAATTTCTTCGCATGTTCGAAAGCCTGCTGCTTGAACTGGGCTAATTTTTCGTCGTCTTGTAACAGCGACAAACTGTAAGTTGCCATTTCTTCAACTGCACCTGGCGATGCCAAATATCCGGTGACACCATGCACGTTCACTTCCGGAATACCACCAGCATTTGAGCTAATCACAGGTACCTTCGCAGCCATCGCTTCAAGAGCGACTAAACCGAAACTCTCATTTTCCGATGTTAGCAGGAAAAGGTCACTCATACAAAGCAGTCTGCGTACCTCCGTAGTTTTACCTAAAAACTTCACCTTATCAGCTATACCCAAGTCTCGAACTTGTTGTTCCGCCCGCTCTCGTTCAGGTCCATCACCGAGCATTAATAATATGGCATCTTCTTCCTTCTGAATACGGTGGAAAATGGAAATGACATCCGGAATACGCTTCAGCTCACGCATATTGGAAATATGAATAACAATCCGCTCATTGTTGGAAGCTATTTGCGCCCTATTACACTCTTCTTCAACTTGATAGAGATCGATATCGATGAAATTTGGTATTACCTCGATCTCATTTTTTATCACAAAAGAGCTCAAGGTATCTTTCTTTAAACTCTCGCTCACGCTTGTGACAACATCACTCTTGTTGATCGAAAACGTTACTGCAGGCCTGTAAGAAGGATTCTTACCCACGAGGGTTATATCCGTCCCATGAAGTGTTGTGACTACCGGCAAATATTTGCCCTTTTCAAGCAGTATTTTTTTGGCCATATATGCCGCATAGGCATGAGGAATGGCATAATGAACGTGCAATAATTCAATACCTTCTGTTAAGACGGTATCGACCATTTTTGAACTCAGCGCCAGTTCATAGGGCTGGTATTCAAACAGCGGATAATCGTGCACATTCACTTCGTGGTAAAAGATATTCGGCTCTAGAATATCAAGTCGGACGGGTTGACTATAGGTGATGAAGTGTATTTCATGGCCTTTTTTAGCCAATTGAATTCCTAATTCCGTGGCAACCACTCCTGATCCACCGTAGGTAGGATAACAAACAATTCCAATTTTCATGCGGCTAAGGTTTTTCTCTTATTTAAGGGCGTCGTAAAGGTACTCTTGTATATCGGTTCGAACGTCCAATTTGCTGAGTTTCCAATTCTCAGCATCCGGAAAAGTTCTATTGCTCAGAAAAATATAGAGCAAGTCTTCTTTCGGGTCGATCCAAACCATTGTACCTGTAAAACCCGTATGACCAAAACTTTGTTCAGATGCACAAGTACAACTGGGGCCTGGCCCATCCTCCAATTGCTTCCGATCAAAACCTAAGC
>JGI26246J51724_1001167_pt1 | contig 12111 bp, 11 predicted proteins | sample SaaInlLV_10m_DNA_FD_51724 | JGI IMG/M metagenome (IMG submission 51724) | reverse complement strand
GTATCTGAAAATAAAAGTTTTAAAGAAGTGCTATTTTCTATAGCTGAGGCTTTCGGAAAGAAGAAACCAACAAGATGTGTTCAGCCTTGGCAAGCAAGTTTATTGTGGCGTTGGGAGTGGTTGGTGTCAAAAACAACATCAAGAAAAATTAGGATGAGTAAGTATACCGCTAAAACATTGTTTAGAAAAACCTATTATTCTTCAGAAAAATGCAAAAAACAATTAAAGGTTACTTTTGAGAATATTGATGCTGTGATTCATCAGGTAAAAAATGATTTTTTAGTTTAAATTATTGAGGGAGCTTTTTTTTCAACACACTTTTAGTAGATATTTTTTTTCTTTTTAAAAAGTCAACCTTATCTCTTTTTCTAAGTTTATTGGGATTTTTAAATTTTATCTGTTCAATAGAATCATTTTTAATAGAATCTTTAACACGCTTTATTTCTTTAAACTTAGACTCTTCGTCTTCTAAGAGTGAAATCACCTCGTTTAACATTGGCTCGTATACATCAACTTTAGAGATATAATAAAAATTACTTTGCTTAAAGCGAAGGCTATCTATTTTATACTTCTCATAAACAAGATGAACATAATTAAATCTATTTATTTGTTTAAAGTTTCTGAAGCCCATAGCTGTAGTAGCTAAAACTAAATCTTTTAACAGTAAAACCATAGAATCTTTAGGAATAAGATCTTTAGGCTCTTCAAAAATTGTATTACTTGAACAAGAAGTGAGTAAAGAGAACAAAATAAGGGCAATAAATGGCTTTTTTATCATCTGTTAAATGTTATTCGTTTTCCTTTAACCTCGTTGTTAAAAACTCCTTCATGATACATTAAAACTCCATTAACAAATGTATGGGTTACACTTGAAGAGAAGGTGGTTCCTTCAAATGGAGACCATCCACATTTGTACAAGATATTTTCTTTACAGACTGTTTGAGGTGCCTTTAAATCTATTAAAACTAAATCTGCGTAATATCCCTCTCTTATAAAACCTCTATTTTCAATTTGAAAAATGATTGCCGGGTTATGACATGCTTTTTCGACTAGCTTTTCTATTGAGATTACTTTCTCAGAGACTTTTTCTAATAAAGCCAGTAAAGCGTGTTGAACCAGTGGACCACCACTTGGTGCTTTTAAATAAGAGTTAGATTTTTCTTCAAGGGTATGAGGAGCATGATCTGTGGCAATAATATCTAGCCGGTCATCTAACAATGCTTTCCATAATCCTTGCCTGTCTGCAACTGTTTTAACCGCAGGATTCCATTTTATATGCGTTCCTTTTTCTTTGTAATCTTGATCTGAAAACCACAAATGATGAACACATACCTCTGACGTAATTTGTTTTTCCTCTAAAGGGATATCATTTCTAAATAGTGTTGTTTCTTTTGCAGTAGACACATGAAACACATGCAATCTAGCACCTGTTTTTTTTGCCAATTCAATGGCTCTTGAAGATGATAAATAACAGGCTTCTTCACTCCTTATTACAGGGTGTAACTCTATTGGGATGTGNTCGCCATATTGCGCTTTATGTTCAGCGGTATTTTTTTTGATGGTTTCTTCATCTTCACAATGAACAGAAATAATTAGTTTGGTAGAGGAGAAAATCTTCTCCAAGACCTCTAAATTATCCACCAACATATTTCCTGTAGATGAGCCTAAAAACAATTTAATTCCTGCAACAGTTTTGGGGTCTGTTTTTAAAAGTTCCTCTAAGTTATCATTAGTGCCTCCAAACATAAAAGAATAATTGGCATAAGGATGTTTTTTCAGCGATATTAAATTTATCTTGTAATAATTGTTGATTGGTTGCCTGAGGTACTGTATTTGGCATTTCTATGAAGGTGGTAATACCACCAGCAACAGCAGCTCTGCTTTCTGAATCAATAGTTGCTTTATGTGTTAATCCTGGTTCTCTAAAATGAACCTGATCATCTATTAGCCCTGGAATAAGATACTTTCCAGAAGCATCAATAACAGTCATAGAATTTATTGTTATAGAGGAGTCAATTTTTTTAATTATGCCATTTTCTACAAGAAGATCGCCAACAAATGAAGACCCTTCATTTACAATAGTAGCATTTTTTATCAGGTAAGAATTCATCGCAAGCCTTTAAATCTCATTTTTAGAACGCCAAAAAGCGCTTCATATATGATGCCTTCATTCATTTTTGAGGTTCCTTCTGTTCTATCGGTAAATATAACAGACACTTCTTTAATATTAAAGTTGTGTTTCCATGCTTTAAATTTCATTTCAATTTGAAAAGCATATCCTATAAAACGAATATTATTTAAGTTAATAGTTTCCAATACACGTCTCTTATAACAAACAAAGCCAGCTGTAGTATCATGTACAGGGATTCTTGTAATAAAACGAACATATTTTGATGCAAAATATGATAGCAATACTCTTTTCATGGGCCAATTCACAACATTTACTCCTTTAGAATATCGAGAGCCTATAGAAACGTCTGCTCCTTCACTTTCACAGGCATTGTAAAGCCTTACCAAGTCTGCAGGGTTGTGAGAGAAATCAGCATCCATTTCTATGATATAATCATATTTTTTTTCAATAGCCCACTTAAATCCGTGAATATAAGCAGTTCCTAGGCCATTTTTCCCCTCTCTTTTTTCAATAAAAAGACAGTCAGAATAACGCAGAATTAAATCATCAACAATGGCAGCAGTTCCATCTGGAGAATTATCATCAACAACCAATATATGAAACTTTTTATGCTGCTCAAAAACAGTTTTTATAATGGCTTCAATGTTTTCTTTTTCGTTATATGTTGGAATAATAACTAAAGTGTCGGACATAAAATGTGAAAGAATATGGGCAAATATACATTTTTTTATTACTAATTTTGTGATAATTTTAAATCCAACAATTAAGTAATGGAGGCGTTACAAAGAGATATTTTGTCAAATAATTGGATCACAATAATTTTTCTATTATCGTTGGCAGTACTCTTTTTTCTCAAGCTATTTGAAGCTACAAAATTAAAAGGGTATGCCGCTTCTATTTTTAATAAGGGATTTATAGAAATTGAAGCAGAAGATAATCCCTCTCTTTTTTCTTTCTTTCACTTAGGATTTTCTTTTTTCTTTTTTTTAATGATTACCATTACAGGTTATTTCTGTACAAACATATACAGTCAAAGAACTGTTTTTTTATTGCAAGATTACATACATGTGTTTAACTATGTTTTGTTGTATATGATTGTGAGGTTTGTAAGTATATCGTTATTGATTTTGTTATTTGAATTAAAACAGAGAATATCTTTATTTTTAATCTCTACAAGAGGCTTTTTGTATTCAATCTCTATAGGTCTTTTATTTTTAAACATTATTTATTTCTACTCACTCCAGAGTAAATATCTTTTAATTACTGGTGTAGGGCTTCTTTTTCTTGTAAGATTCTTTATGATTTTGATGATAAACAAAAACCTGATTATTAAAGAGTTGTTTTATTTTATTTTGTACCTTTGCGCCTTCGAATTAGCACCGCTATTCGTTTTGTTTAGATGGATTTTTTAAATAAAAAGAAGAAGATAATGAAAGTGAAAACAATTCTGGTCTCTCAACCAGCACCAAAAACAGAAACCTCACCATATTCTGATTTGTCTGATAAACAGAAAGTCAAAATTGATTTTAGGCCTTTCATTCATGTTGAAGGAGTTACTACTAAAGAGGTTAGAGCTCAAAAAATAGATTTATCAAACTTTACTGCCATAGTTCTTACTAGCAGAAATGCAGTAGATCATTTTTTCAGAATTGCAGAAGAAATGCGATTCAAAGTGCCAGATGCGATGAAGTATTTTTGCCAATCTGAGGCAGTTGCCTATTATTTGCAGAAATATGTAGTGTATAGAAAACGAAAAATATACGTTGGAAAAAGAACCTTTCCAGAATTAAGTAAGTTAATTAAAAAACACAAAGAAGAGAAATTTTTATTGCCTTCGTCAGATAAGTTAAAGCCATTAATTCCCAACGAATTAGACGCCTTAGGAGTTAACTGGAAAAGAGCAATTTTGTATAAAACTGTTGTAAGTGATTTATCTGATTTAGAAAATGTTTTTTACGATATTCTAGTCTTTTTTAGTCCTTCAGGAATAGATTCTTTATTTAGAAATTTCCCAGAATTTAAGCAAAATAATACTCGAATCGCAGTTTTTGGAAATTCTACGGTTAAAGCAGCTACGGAAGCTGGTTTAAAATGTAACATCACAGCACCTTCTGTAGAAACACCTTCTATGACAATGGCGCTTGAAAAGTATATTAAATCTGCCAACAAAAAGTAAAAGAGATTTATATAAAAAATAATCTTTTATCAAAAAACCAAGCAAATATGCTTGGTTTTTTTATGCAAATAGGGTAGCAAATACTTCTTCTATTTTTCCTACAAGAATAAGTTTTATGTCACTCTCTTTAAGTGTAATTTTATTGTATTTAGAAGCAACAAATGTTTTATACCCCAATTTTTTAGCTTCTAATATCCGTTGATCTATTTTTGAAACAGGTCTTATTTCTCCTGCCAAGCCTATTTCGGCAGCAAAGCAAACATTTGGAGAAATAGCAATATCTTGGTTAGAAGACAAAATGGAAGCGACAACCGCTAAATCAATAGCAGGATCGTCTATACTAATACCTCCAGTAATGTTTAAAAAGACATCTTTAGCAGCAAGCTTAAAGCCAGCTCTTTTTTCAAGAACGGCCAATACCATGTGAAGTCTTTTTAAATTATAGCCAGTTGTGGTTCTTTGAGGAGTTCCATAAACAGCTGTACTAACCAAAGCCTGTACTTCAATCATTAAGGGTCTTATGCCTTCTAGTGTAGAGGAGATGGCTGTACCACTTAAATCTGCATCTTTTTTTGAGATTAAAATTTCAGAAGGATTAGAAACTTCTCTCAATCCGTCTGAGAGCATTTCATAAATACCTAATTCTGCTGTAGAACCAAATCTGTTTTTTTGTGATCGTAAAATTCGATAAGTGTGATTTCTATCGCCTTCAAATTGTAGCACAACATCTACCATGTGTTCTAAAATTTTAGGACCAGCTATTTGCCCCTCCTTATTTATGTGACCAATCAACAGTACAGGGGTGCCTGTTTCTTTTGCAAATTTTATTAATTCTGCAGTGGTTTCTCTAATTTGAGAAATACTACCAGGAGATGCGTCTATGGCGTTTGTGTGAAGTGTTTGAATAGAATCAATTACTAAAACTTGTGGCTGAACTTTTTCTATATTTTTAAATATTTGTTGGGTATTGGTCTCTGTTAAAATAAGACAATTAGAGGCGTTTTTTTGAATTCTTTCTGCCCTCATTTTTATCTGTGATTGACTTTCTTCACCTGACACATACAACACCTTATCTGGTATTGCTAGTGATATTTGTAATATAAGTGTAGATTTTCCAATCCCTGGCTCACCTCCTAATAACGTGACAGATCCCTTTACTAGACCACCACCTAAAACAGTATCAAGTTCTTTATTTTTTGTGGGAACTCTTTCTTCTGCATTCAATCGAATTTCTTCAATTTTTAAAGGTTTAGAGATTGTTTTTGCAGCATTAGATTGTTTCCATTCTCTAGCTACTTCTTTTTGGATTACTTCTTCAACAATGGTATTCCATTCATTACAAGCACTGCATTGGCCCATCCATTTTGCATGCTGGGTTCCACAATTTTGACAAAAAAAAGTAGTTTTAGCCTTCGCCATCATAAATATATTTACACAAAGAAAAGAAAATTACTTTGCTTTATTGCAGATTGGCAGCAGTAAAAAAGAGAGGCCACCAAAAAGAATAATCATGGCTGTTTGTGCGGCCCACATAACACTTCCAAAAGCGGTTGAAGGCTCTTCGGGCACGCCAAATAGGGTAAATGCGCCAGCTACTGCCAATGGGTATAACCCAATACCACCATTCGTGGCTGCAATACTAAAACCACCAGCAATAAAACCAACTAGTATCCCGCCAAACGGAACTTCTAGCCCTTCAATTGCAGGAATGGTAGCCCAAAACATACACACATACATAACCCATATAAATACCGTATGAAAAATGAAAGCCCATTTGTTTTTCATTCTAAAAATACTGGTAATTCCCTCAACGAGACTTTTAACAAAGCTTTTGATTTTTAGCCCTATACCTGTTGTTGATTTTTGAACATATTTGTAAAAGAAAAACCCTCCAAGTAAGCATGAAATTAGAACAATAGCTATTTTTAAAGGATCTACATTTTTGGTTACCAATTGAATAATAAAATCAAACTGAATTAACAGGGTAATTCCTATAATCAAAAACATCATAAAAAGATCAGCTATACGCTCTGCTACAATGGTTCCAAATCCTTTTTCAAATGGAATATTTTCATAATTAGTCATCACTGATGCTCTAGAAACTTCTCCAGCTCTTGGAATGGCCAAATTAACAAAATAACCAATTAAAACTGCCAAAGTACTATTTATGAATCTGGGGTTGTAGCCCAAAGGCTCCAACATAAATTTCCATCTGTAGGCTCTAGATAAGTGACTTAAAATACCAAAAAATAAACCAAGTGCAATCCACCAATAATTTGCATTTTTAAAATATTCTAAAAGTGTTTTTGGCGGAATAATTGTAAATAAATACCAAACTAAACCTCCTCCAAAAAGAAGAGGGATAATTATTTTTAAGGTTTTTTTTATTTTTAAGGTCAAAATTAGATCAGTAGATTAGAATTTTCATCTGGAAAAACAAGTGCAGGTTTGTATACTTTAGCTTCTTCAAAATCCATGAAAGCATAGGTAATTAAAATTAAAACATCTCCAACAGCCACTCTCCTTGCTGCTGCTCCGTTTAAAGTAATTTCACCGCTTTTTCTTGGCCCAGGAATTACGTAAGTTTCAAGGCGTTCTCCGTTATTATTATTAACAACTTGCACACGTTCTCCTTCTATAATATTAGCTGCATCCATTAAATCTTCATCTATGGTAATACTCCCAATATAATTTAAATCAGCACCTGTTACTTTAACACGGTGGATTTTTGATTTTACAACTTGAACTAACATCCGGCAAAAGTACTACTTTTTTAAAAATCTGGAATTAAATTCAAGTTAAAAAGAAATTAGAATTATAGAGCCATAGTGTCAATTAAACGAACCTTATCTGCATGCACTGCAATAAAAGCACGATAATTTTTGTTAGGTGAAATAGTTAAAGCAGGTGTCAGATTTTCCTCATCTGCAATAACAAAATATTCCAATTCAAAAAGAGGATTTTTATCAAACTGTTCACCCACCCATGAATTTATTTTTTCTATGGCTTTATTGTTTATTAGTTCTTTTACCTCACATAATGTCTCATAAATGATAGCTCCTTCTTCTTTTTCTTTTTCAGAAAGGAGCTGGTTCCTTGAGCTCATAGCCAAGCCATTTTTTTCTCTAAAAGTAGGACATCCTATCACAGATACGGGCAAATGGTTTTTCTGAACCATTTTTCTAATTATTTGAAGTTGCTGAAAGTCTTTCTCGCCAAAATAAGCATTTGTTGGAGTCACAATCTCGAATAGTTTTTTTACAATAGTACCTACTCCATTAAAGTGCCCTTCTCTAAATTTTCCTTCCATTTGAATTTCTAGCCCATCAAACTCAAAATGGTTTGAGGATATGGTATTGGAATAAATTTCTTCAGTAGATGGAATAAAGGCAATATCACAAGAAACACTTTGCAGTAAAGTTAAATCACTTTCAAGAGTTCTTGGATAATTTTCTAAATCTTCCTTTTTGTTAAATTGAGTAGGGTTTACAAAAATACTAGCAACAGTAATCTCATTGTTGTCAACAGATTCTTTAACTAAAGATAGGTGTCCATTGTGCAAAGCACCCATTGTTGGAACAAAACCTATTGTGAAGTTTTTAGAACTATACCCATTAAAATATGTCTTCAGCTCTTTCTTGGTTTTAAAAACCTTCATAATATAATATCGTGTATGACCGCAAACTTAGCATTTTAACACGACTTTTGTATAAAAATTCGTACTTTTGCAAACTTATATAAAGGCTTAGATTCAATGAAAGATAAGAGAATATTATATGTTTCTTCTGAGGTTGTTCCTTATTTACCAGAAACAGAGATAGCATCCACTGCATTCAATGTAGCGAAGAAGGCTCATTCTAAAGGTGTACAGACAAGAATATTTATGCCTCGTTTTGGGGTTATTAACGAGAGAAGACATCAACTACACGAAGTAATTCGTCTGTCAGGAATGAATTTAATAATTAACGACATGGACATGCCTTTAATTATTAAAGTAGCTTCAATTCCCAAAGAAAGAATGCAAGTTTATTTTATTGATAATGATGAATACTTTAAAAGGAAAGCTATTTTTTCAGATGAAGATGATCAATTATTTTCAGACAATGACGAAAGAGCAATTTTCTTTGCCAAAGGAGTTGTGGAGACTGTGAAAAAATTAAACTGGGCTCCAGATATTATTCATGTTCACGGATGGATGGCATCATTGTTGCCATTATACATTAAAGAATATTACAGTGAAGAGCCGTTGTTTTCAGAAAGTAAAATAGTAACTTCTGTGTATGATAAAGATTTTGAAGGATCGTTAAATACCGAACTTGTTGAAAAAATTAAATTTGATAAAATTTCAGATGAAAAGACTAACATTTTAAAAGAACCTAACTACACGAATATTATAAAAAGCGCAGTATCAAATTCTGATGCAATAGTTAAAGGAAGNAAACANATTCCTGACGAGATTGATGAGGAAATTATAAAAAATGAGATACCTGCGTTATCATTTCAAGAAGAAGATTCTTTTGAATCTTACTTAAATTTTTACGAAGAACTTATTTCAGAAGAGTAAACTTAGGTTGGTTATGTTAAGAAAATATATGAAAGCAACAATATCCGTTGCAATTACAGTGTTTCTTTTGGTGTCTATTGTTTCATGTGAAGAAGACTTTACTGACATAGGAACGTCTATTGTTAACAATGGAGAATTTTCAACGAATGATACGGTTTTTGAAATAGAAGTTACTGGTAAAAACATCGAAAACGTTCAAGCAGATGGATTTCAAATTGGGGGAATTCTAGGGCAATACTTATTAGGTGTTTACAATAATAGCAATTACAAAAAAATAGAAGCATCAATTATCTCCCAACTCGCTATACCGTCAGATTTAACACTTGTAGACAATACATTTGGTTCAGATACTACTGTGGTTACTACCATAGATACAGTTCTGTTAAGAATACCCTACAACGCTTCATTGTTAACTACCGCAGTAGTAAATTCTGATTATCAACTAGATTCAATAATTGGAAATCAACTAGTGCCATTTACACTCAATGTTTATAAATTAGAAACCTATTTAAGCAATTTAAACCCGTCTTCACCTGCTCTATCAAATATTTATCCGTCTGATCAAATTTATGAAGCAGGTATGCAAAAGTTAAATAGTGTTGAAGACATACAGTTTATGCCAAACAGAAGAGATACTGCTAGCTTCGTAAAAAGAAAACTAAGTACAGGGGAAGTATATACCACAGACACCATTTCGTTTCCTAATTTAACACCTTCCATTAATATTCCTCTTAAAGAAGATTTGATCCAAGAGCTTCTCTTTGATCAATATGAAACTTCAAATTTTACATCTCAAGATGCTTTTAACAATTATTTTAGAGGAATTAAAATACAAGCAGAAGGAGATGATGGTTCGTTGATGTCTTTGAGTTTAAATAGTACAGGGTTACAGCCGTTAATTGATATACACTACACTAATACAATTTTAACAGATGGTGGAACGGTGGTGTATGACACCATTAAAAAAACAGATTCTTTTTTACTGTCAGGCATTAGAAACAGCCATTACAAAACAACGCCAGGGCAAACTTCAGGGCCAAATAATATAGCAATTCAAGGAACTGCTGGATCTATGGCTCAATTAAAAATATTAGGCGATGATAATGATCTTAATGGGCTACCAGACCAACTAGAAGAGCTTAGAGAAAAAAACTGGCTAATTAATGATGCTCGCATTACTCTTTACGTAGACAAAGATGTTGTTGAACCAGACGATACTGCAACTCCCTATCGGTTATTTATTTATAAAGATGGCTTAACCAACGCTGGTGAAGAAAGGCCACGTCAAGTTTTAGACTATATGACAGAGGGAGTTAATGAAGTTGGAGGTTCTTTAGAATTAGATAGTCAGGATAAACCAGATAGGTATACNTTTAATATAACTGATTATATATCAGAACTTCTATCAGGAGATATCAGTGATTTGCCTCAACTAGGTGTAAGGGTCTTCAACCCAACTGATCTTCCAGCATCTACTGTAGATACCATTGTGAGAAATTATAACTGGAATCCAAAAGCAATCATGTTGCTGAATCACAATACTCAAGACGCTTCAAGAAAAGCTAAATTAACNATAGCATACACTGTCAAAACAGAAGAAAACTAACAAAAAATTAATTGAAAAAGAATTTTTATGTGTGGAATAACAGGATATATAGGGAACAAACAAGCATACCCTATTATTATTAATGGGTTAAAAAGATTAGAATACAGAGGCTACGATAGTGCTGGTATTATGATCTATGATGGTGTTGATGTAAATCTTTCCAAAACAAAAGGGAAAGTTTCATCTTTAGAAGAAATAATAGAAAATAATCCAACAAGAAAAGAAGGAACTATTGGTATAGGTCATACAAGATGGGCTACTCACGGAGTTCCAAATGATGTAAATTCTCATCCTCACACTTCGCAGTCCGGAAATTTAGTAATTGTTCACAATGGGATTATTGAAAATTATGATACCCTAAGAAAAGAATTATCTTCAAGGGGTTACTCTTTTCAAAGTGATACAGACACTGAAGTTCTTGTGAATTTAATTGAAGAAGTAAAAAAGCAAGAAGAATGTAAGTTAGGGAAAGCGGTACAAATAGCTCTTACTCAGGTAACAGGGGCCTATGCAATTGCTGTTTTTGATAAAGAAAATCCTAATGAAATTATTGTAGCAAGATTAGGAAGCCCAATTGCTATTGGTGTAGGCAAGAATAATGAAGAATTCTTTGTTGCTTCAGATGCCTCTCCTTTTATTGAGTTTACTAAAAATGTGATGTACTTAGAAGATGAGGAAATGGCCATTGTGAAGCTTGGAAGAGATATTCGAGTTAGAAAAATAATGGATGATTCGTCTGTAGAGCCAACTATTCAAAAACTTAAATTAAGTTTAGATCAAATAGAAAAAGGAGGGTACGACCATTTCATGATTAAAGAGATTCATGAACAGCCTAAAGCAATTATAGATACCTACAGAGGAAGAATGTTGGCCAATCAAGGGATTATAAAAATGGCAGGGGTAGATAATAACCTTGAGAAATTTTTAAATGCCAAACGAATTATTATTGTGGCTTGTGGTACCTCTTGGCATGCAGGATTAGTAGGAGAGTATTTAATTGAAGAAATGGCTAGAATACCAGTAGAGGTAGAATATGCCTCTGAGTTTAGATATAGAAATCCAATTATTACTCCCGATGATGTTGTGATTGCTATTTCTCAGTCTGGTGAAACCGCCGATACTTTGGCTGCTATAAAATTAGCAAAGTCTAAAGGAGCATTTGTTTTTGGAGTTTGTAATGTAGTAGGGTCATCAATTGCCAGAGAGACACATGCTGGTGCATATACTCATGCTGGACCAGAGATTGGTGTAGCTTCAACAAAAGCATTTACAACACAAATTACAGTATTATCTCTAATAGCTTTAAAGCTTGCAAAAGAAAAAGGAACGCTATCAAAATCTGAATTTCACGCCTATTTGCAAAAAATGCAATTGATACCTAATAAGGTTCAAAAATTACTAGAAATAGACGATAAAGTAAAAGAGATTGCTAGCATTTATAAAGATGCTAAAAACTGTCTATATCTTGGACGAGGGTTTAATTTTCCTGTTGCCTTAGAAGGCGCCTTAAAATTAAAGGAAATTTCATATATCCACGCAGAGGGATATCCTGCTGCTGAAATGAAACATGGCCCTATTGCTTTGATAGACGAAGACATGCCTTTATTTGTGATTGCTACGAAAAAAGGGCACTA
>JGI26246J51724_1001166_pt1 | contig 12111 bp, 9 predicted proteins | sample SaaInlLV_10m_DNA_FD_51724 | JGI IMG/M metagenome (IMG submission 51724) | reverse complement strand
GGTTTTGCAGTGGGTGTCGCCGCCCACGGAATTGGCACGGCGCGCGCCTTCAAGGTCAACCCAATCGCCGGAGCCTATGCAGGCATTGCCATGGCCCTCAACGCCTTGCTCACAAGTCTCATTGTGCCGATCCTGCTAAGATGGTTGACCTAGACTGACAGAAGATCCGCTTGCCCAGTCAAAGACCCCTGCGGCAATATCATGCGCATCAAATCTGCGGCGATGAGACCCTGTTCGACGTCTTCTTTACGACAGGCCCTTGCCGGGATTATCGCAGCGCCAAACACGATGACCCGGCGCAAAATGCAACCTACAATGCCACACTGCGCCAGCATGGNATATTCAAGTCACCGGGCAAGCTTTACCCGTNCCTTGCCATCACGCCAGAGGATCTTGAGAAGACGGAATATGCAATTGAACGGGCTGTGCAATCCATTNCCTTGACCTGAGCGCCCTCTGCGCTCCGCAAGCCAAGACCTCCTGCGTAAGCGGATTTTTCCNTTTTCATCGCGAAGTTGCGGATCAAAGACCCCATGAGGACGCTGCGAAATGAGGGATGGGAATGGTACCACCTCCTGGTCTCGAACCAGGGACCTCCTGATCCACAATCAGGCGCTCTAACCAACTGAGCTAAGGCGGCACTGAGAGCGATTTAGCGGGGCTGCTGCGTGAATGCAAGGGCTCGCGTGTGCAATAAACGCCATCGGCCGAGCAAAATGCAAGAAAATGCACCTGCGGACCCGAGCGGAGGCTTGAACCTGCGTGAAAGCCGCCGGAAAGACCCTTGATCATATCTCAAAAGCCCCTTACCCCAAGGACATAGAGCGAAAGGCACACCCATGGGCATCAACACAGAAAAAGACATCGAAGCCAATTTGCAAATTGGCCCCACGGATCAAGGCATGGTACGGATCTTCGTCACTGCCGGCGATGCTGAAATCCCGATGGACTTTGAAATTGACGAAGCCAATGATATTGCAGAAGAAATAATGGCCGCGGCCCGGGCAGCCGCAGCGGCGGCAAAATAGCCGCGATATCCGTCACGAGGAACCGTTAAAGCGCGCCACACCGGGGTCGCGACTGGCCTGTGCCCGTCTTGCGGCATGGCGAGCGAATTTTTGGATCATGACTTTGCGCCGGGCGGGTGCCAACCTATGTTCCGGCCCCATGCGCAGGATCGCCGCATCATAGGCATCGGCCATAATGAGCCCCGTGTCACCGGGCAATATCTCACTGGGGAACTCTTGGTCGACCGCCCAAAAATACCTGTCACACCACTGTAAATACTCTTGCCATTTATGGTCGGATTGAAAATCTGCGCGGGAAGATTTGCATTCGATAATCCATATCTCTCCCTTGGGTCCCAGCGCCATTACATCCACGCGGCGACCTGGTGTTGGCACCAATTCTTCGACTGAAACAAAATCATAGCTCAGCAAATGGCGACAAACGCCCCGCGCCAAAAGCTGGCCCGGCATCAGATTTGAAAGATTGCTTTCATCCATGCGCCATTTATGGACGAATGGGTAAGCGGCGCAAGGGCAAGCTGCCTATTGCGCGCGGCCCAAACGCGGTTATCGTGACGGCCATGAGGCGCCGCAAAACCAGACAAGCGGCCGATTCGACGCACAGTTGGTCGGTCCTACGCCATCCTTTTGAGCCGCAAAGTATTTTCTCGCAAGATCGCGTGGAGGCCATCCATCAGGCGGCCTTGGACGTCTTGCAAAATCTTGGAATCAAAAGTCCTTTTACCCGAAGCGATTGAGCTTTTCGCCAAACATGGCGCGGCCGTCTCTGGGGACATGCTGCGGATCGGCTCGGATATGGTGGAGGCTGCGCTGGCTTCTGCGCCACAGTCCTTCACCCTGCACGCGCCCAACCCTGCACGCAATCTGCCGGTCGCGCCGGGACAGTTGATCTTTACCCCCGGCGGCGGTTGCCCCAATGTCAGCGACGCCATCCGCGGCCGCAGGCCTGGTGATCTGGCGAGCTATCAAGATGCCGTGCGCTTAATGCAGAGCTTCGACGTCATCCACAAGCTCACCCCTGCGCCCGAACCGCAAGACATTCCAGTGCATTTGCGCCACTACGCGATGATGCAAACGCAAATGGGGTTGGGAGATAAGGCCGTGACCGTCTATGGTCGGGGCCGGCAGCAGGTACAGGAATGCTTTGAGATCATCCAAACCGCCCTGGGTCTCAGCGCTGCTGAATTTAGCGATGCGCCCTATTGCTCCACGGTCATCAATACCAACTCGCCGCGCATGTTGGACAAGCCCATGGCGCAGGCTTTGATCGACTTCGCCCGCGCCGGTCAAATGTGCATTGTCACGCCGTTTTGTTTGGCAGGGGCTATGGCTCCGATTACAATCGCCGGGGCTTTGACCTTGCAACATGCCGAGGCTTTGGCCGCCATTACGCTCAATCAACTCGCAAAACCGGGCGCTCCGGTGATGTATGGCGGCTTTGGCTCGAACGTGGATATGAAATCGGGAGCGCCAAGTTTTGGCACGCCGGAACATATTCAAATGTCGATCGGCTCGGGACAATTGGCCCGTCACATCGGCCTGCCTTGGCGTTCAGCTGCTGGGGCGGCCGCCAACACCAATGATATGCAAGCCACCCATGAAACCGTCATGTCGCTCTGGGGCTGTCTTCAAGCCAATGCGACTATGGTCATCCATGCGGCAGGCTGGCTTGAAGGCGGGCTGACCTTTGGTTTTGAGAAATTCATCCAGGACATCGAAGCGCTGCAAGCCATTGCCCATCTGTGCAAACCTGTGGCCGCAGACGCAGCCGCCATCGGGCTTGACGCCATCGAGCAAGTGGCACCCGGCGGACATTTTTTCGAAACAGATCAAACACTAAACAATTATAGCACAGCTTTTCTGGAGCCTATTAATGCGGATCTGTCAAATTTTGGCACTTGGCAAAAGAATGGCGCATTGACCGCCGAAGCCCGGGCCACGGCGAAATGGCAGGCAATCTTGCACGACTTTACCGCCCCGCCTGGTGCTCAGGAGCGGGTTGGCCGCGTGGAGGCAATGATCGCCCGGTTTACCCAAGCAGGCGGGGCACCGATTCTCGAGTGAGCCCTTGCACAAGTTCGTGCAAAGGCCTATCTCAAACAGCGGCGGGTTCTGCCCTTCTCGAAAGCGGTCAAATTCCAGTGGCCATACGCAATCCGAGGGAGCTGGCTCTGATTGAACCCTGGTTCTTTTACCTGGCGCCCACCTGTACATACAGGTCCTCGGGAATTCAGTACCAACACGGTTGTTCTGGTGGGCCCGCCACGTCTTGCCTCAGAATGCACCGTCTTTTTGATCCTCAATCGGCTCCATCGTCAGTTCAAAACTCGGCACCGCTTCGGTCAAATCATCAATCGCCAGAGCCCCACTTGGACGCGCCAGCCGGTTGCGCACAACCCATATGAGCCGGTTCTCTGCTCGGGTGATCGCCACATAGGCCAACCGTTTCCAAAGCTGCGTGCCCGCCTCTGTTCGGTTCATGCGGGCGGCCACAAAAATATCTGGCGCAAACACCTGGACCGTATCCCACTGCGAGCCCTGGGCCTTATGAATGGTCACCGCTGCCCCATGCAGAAAGGTGGCGCCCATGCGGGCGGCGAAGGGAATAAAGGGTTCTTCCTCATCGGGCATTTCAATCTTGACGATGCTGGCGGCGCTCAACTGCGGTTGCTCGGCACCGATGACATGCAGGCGCGAAAATCCCGGTTTGCGGCCCGGCCCAAGATAGACCACCTGCGCCCCTTTGATCAGACCCCGCGCCTCCAAATCCAACCGCTTTTTGCGGTGCTTTAAAGGAAGCTCAATACCATCACAGATCAATGGCTCACCCGGCAAGAGCTCTTCCATCGGGGCTTGATAGGCGCCGCGGAAGGCTTGAATGAGCTTGATCCGTGTCACGTTGCGCCACACCAGAACAGGCGAGCGCGCCATGAGGTCAGACTCAACCCTTTGACCGATCACCACCCGATCATCGCGCATCGACGCGTCCCGCACCATCTGTTCAAAATCAGAAAACTGCAAAGAAGCATCGCCCAAAGCATGGGCCAGATCTAAGATCGGATTGTCTTGCGTCTGGCGATGGACGCGGCTGAGCACCAAGCGGCGCTCCTCAGGCAAAGCGTCAAACACCATCGCCCCCGATTGGTTCACAGGCGCCAATTGCGCCGGGTCGCCAAACAGAATCAATGTGGGGAAAATCTCTTTGAGATCTTCCAATTGCTGCGCATCGAGCATGGAGCTCTCATCGACAAAGCCCACATCCAAAGGCTCCTCGCGGCGCTTCCATCCGGTAATAAAGTCAGACCCCCGCAGCCCGGCCGCTGCCAAAGCGCCCGGAATAGACGCATTGGAGGTAAAGAAACTCAAGGCTCGATCCAATGCGAGGTCACTGACCCCCTCAACCTCTGGCCGGTCGCCGTTGCCACCGAGCCACTCTGCGATTTTCTCATACTCGGGATCATACATCGGCGTATAGAGAATGCGGTGGATGGTCGTCGCGGGTACACCTCTATTGCGCAATACGCTCGCAGCTTTGTTGGTGGGGGCCAAAATCGCCAAGGTCCGGCGGTCTTTGCGCGCGCGGGGCTCATAGTCTCCCGACACGATGTTCAGCCCCGCATCTTTCAACGCATGATACAGCTGCGCCAAAAGCAAGGTTTTGCCAGATCCCGCCTTGCCAATGACAGCGGCGATATTGTCTTTGCCCTCGCGCGGCGGGGTCACGATCCCATTGGCCAGATCCACGCCCGCAGAGCGCAGAATCTCACTGATGGTATCATAGGCCTGGGCCTGATCTTCGGAATAGGAAATTGGCGTCTGTGACATGCCTTTGTTTAGCCAATGGCTTGCCATGGGGCCAGAGCTATTGCGCGCGCTCGGATGCCGGGAGCAAATTAATTGCCCCCGGCGGGTCTTTTACCGCGCAACCGCAAGGGTCTCTTCAATCGTGCGCAGCCCGCGGCGGGGCGCTTGCACCAATACGGACATATTGCCCGGCAGATGCTCATTGCGGCGCATTTTCATATGCGCTTCCGGCAGATCGTTCCAATCAAAGGTTTCAGACAAGCAAGGGTTAAGCTTGTCTTCACACATCAAGCGATTGGCCGCAGCCGCCTGCTTAAGGTTGGCAAAATGAGAGCCTTGAAGGCGCTTTTGATGCATCCACATATAGCGCACATCCAGGGTCAAATTGTAACCGGTCGTGCCAGCACAGATCACCACCATACCGCCTTTTTTGCACACGAAGGTTGAGACAGGAAAGGTGCTTTCGCCGGGATGCTCAAACACCAGGTCGGGGTTGTTTCCCTTGCCTGTGATCTCCCAAATCGCGGCGCCGAACTTGCGGGCCTCTTTAAACCAAGTGGCGTATTCAGGGGTGTTGACCGTGGGCATTTGTCCCCAGCAATTGAAATCGCGGCGGTTGATCACGCCTTTTGCGCCGAGCCCCATGACAAAATCACGTTTGCTTTCGTCACTGATGACACCAATCGCATTGGCACCAACCACATTGGCCAGCTGCACGGCATAAGAGCCCAACCCGCCCGATGCACCCCAAATCAACACGTTTTGCCCCGGTTTCAGCTCATGTGGTGCATGGCCAAAGAGCATTCGGTAGGCCGTGGCCAGGGTCAGCGTGTAGCAGGCGCTTTCTTCCCAGGTTTGATGCTTCGGACGCGGCATCAATTGTTGACTTTGAACCCGAGTAAACTGGCTGAACGAGCCATCGGGGGTTTCATAGCCCCAAATGCGCTGTGAGGTCGAATACATCGGATCACCGCCATTGCATTCCTCGTCATCCCCATCATCTTGATTGCAATGGATCACGACCTCATCGCCCAGTTTCCAACGGGTCACTTTTGAGCCCACAGCCCAGACGATGCCCGACGCGTCAGACCCGGCGATGTGATAGGGTTGCTTATGGCCATCAAAGGGGCTGATTGGCACGCCCAAAGCGGCCCAAACTCCATTATAGTTAATACCGGCCGCCATCACCAAGACCAAAACGTCGTAATTGTCCAATTCAGGCACGTCCAAAACCTCTTGCAACATGGCCGTATCTGGCTCGCCATGACGCTCTTTGCGAATGGCCCAGCCATACATTTGTTTCGGAACATGACCCAAGGGCGGCATTTCGCCCATGTCATAGAGGTCTTTTTTCTCCGCGGTATAGGCGGTCAAGGGTGAGTTTGAATCCAATGGCATGAGAGGCCCCTTACGATATTGCTGCAATGCAGAATCAACCTGCACTTCAATGGATAAAATCCATCACGTAATATTGCAACCAATTTTCGTATTAATTTGTAATTTAATTACTCACGTAATTTTTCTGATATATGGGACAGGCTGGCGGCATAATAGGGGAGCACAGATTTGCCCTTCTCAGTAATGACATAACGCCCCCCATCCTGCACAATCAGCTTGCGCTGCATCAAATTTAAAACGCCCGCTTCCGCCGCCTCGGCCCAGGCCTCTGGAGTGGCTTGCAAATACTCCGGCTCAACTGCCTGCATGACCTCCACAAATGCGGCAGTAAGCTCCAGCGCCCGCAGTGGCGCTTTATGAATTAATATCAATGAGATTAGAGGAACAGGCAGGACAGGAATGCCGGCCTCCACCTGCGCCATGATCTCGCGCGCCAGAACAGCAGAAGAGATCCCCCCCGTCTGTTTGTGAAACGCCGACAGGCTCACCGGCGCGCCAAAATGAACAGCCGCATAACCAAAGCGCCGATAGCGGCCCGTCAACCACAACCAAAACTGCTGTGCCAAAAAACGCGCGATGGCGGAAATATTGGCACCAAAACGCCTTTCTCCGGTCTTGCCAGCCGCGAGAAGAATGTAATCCTCCAAGACCCGATCGTAATTGATCGAGACTGGCACGAATATGACATCTCGGCCCTTTGGTTCCCACCCAGCGATGACATAATTCAGAAACCCCATCCGCGGCGGTGCCAAACGCCCATCCAAGGACAGGCCACCCTCTGGAAACACCGCTTGCGTCACGCCGCCCTGCGTCGCCATCTGGACATAGCGGGCCAGAACCCGCCGATAAAGCAACCCACGCGATTTGCGGCGAATAAAAAACGCACCCATCGCGCGAATGAGTAGGCTAATCGGCCAGATCCGTGCCCATTCGCCCACCGCATAAGACAATGCAGAGCGTTTTGAGGCCAGATAAGTCACCAGAACATAATCCATATTTGAGCGATGGTTCATGACAAACACCACAGTTGCCTTAGGATCCAAACCGCTCAAAACATCCTCAAAACGGCCAATGCGCACCCTATAGAGCGTCTCGCTGAGAAAGCGGGCAATGGTGCTGGCGACGGTGAAATAGACCGTCGCACTGAAGGACGGCACGATCTCCCGCGCGTATTTCTGCGCCTCTTGAAAAGCGACATTTTCAGGGATGCCCTCCTTGCGGGCGTGATCATTGACCGCCTGCATCACATCGGGATGATAGAGCAATCTTTGAATCATATCATGGCGCCGGGCCAATTTGAACGGTTCAATCGGACGGTCCAGCCGCGCGTTTAATTGGCTGACCACCCGCTCCATTCTGCGCCGGAAAAACCACCGCACAGAGGGGATCAAAGCACGCTCCAAAGCGGCAATCGCAGCGAAAATCGCCGCGATCACTACAAACCACATCGGAAGCTCAATTGTCTCAAACATCCGGCCAATCTGCCTGAAATGGCANATATGCGCCAGATGGCAAAATTGCCGCGTTGCAGCGAATTGACAGGGNGGGATTATTCCGCCATTNAGTNCTAATGCGCAATTATATTTCGCACACAAGAAAGAGAGGNCCGTTATGACCCAAGTGCAAAAAGATCGTCCCTGGTTGTTTCGAACATATGCAGGCCATTCTACGGCCGAGGCTTCTAATGCGCTCTATCGCTCCAATCTCGCCAAAGGGCAAACGGGCCTGTCCGTGGCCTTTGATCTGCCGACACAAACGGGCTATGACAGCGATCATATTTTGGCGCGCGGGGAAGTGGGCAAAGTGGGCGTCCCCGTCAGCCATTTGGGGGATATGCGCACGCTCTTTGCCGACATCCCCCTCGATCAGATGAACACCTCAATGACCATCAATGCCACAGCGCCTTGGCTGCTGGCGCTCTATATCGCCGCAGCCGATGAGCAAGGCGCCGATATCAGCGCGCTGCAAGGTACAGTGCAAAACGACATAATTAAGGAATATTTGAGCCGAGGCACCTATATTTGCCCGCCCAAGCCCTCCTTGCGGATGATCACCGACATCGCCGCCTACACGCGCGCACATCTGCCCAAATGGAACCCGATGAACGTCTGCTCTTACCACCTGCAAGAGGCCGGCGCGACACCGGAGCAAGAACTGGCCTTTGCCCTCGCCACTGCGACTGCGGTTTTGGATGACCTCAAAGGCAAAGTACCCGAAGAACATTTTGGCCAAATGGTTGGGCGGATCAGCTTTTTCGTGAACGCCGGCATCCGTTTTGTCACTGAAATGTGCAAAATGCGGGCTTTTGTTGATCTTTGGGACGAGATCTGCCGCGACCGCTACGGGGTGAGTGATCCTAAGATGCGGCGTTTCCGCTATGGCGTGCAGGTCAATTCTTTGGGTCTGACCGAACAACAACCCGAAAACAACGTCTATCGCATCTTGATTGAAATGCTGGCGGTCACCCTGTCCAAAAAAGCCCGCGCCCGCGCTGTGCAATTGCCCGCTTGGAATGAGGCCTTGGGCCTGCCGCGCCCTTGGGATCAGCAGTGGTCTCTACGGATGCAACAAATTATGGCCTTTGAAACCGATCTTTTGGAATATGAGGATCTGTTTGACGAAAACCCCGCCGTTGAGCGCAAAGTCGCATCCCTCAAGGAGGGCGCACGGGCCGAGCTGGCGTTGATCGATTCCATGGGCGGCGCCGTGGAGGCGATCGAATATATGAAGTCGCGTTTGGTCGAGTCCAACGCGACCCGCATTGGTCAGATTGAGAGCGGGGATATGACTGTGGTCGGGGTCAACGCTTATCAAAGCGGCGAAGCCAGCCCGCTCACCGCAGGCGACGATGCGATCATGACAGTGGACCCCAAGAACGAAGCCGAGCAGATCGCGCGGCTCACCCGCTGGCGCGCGGCACGAGATGCGCAGGCGGTGAACGAGGCCCTTCGGGATCTGCGCGCCGCCGCCCTCGATGGCAGCAATATTATGCCGCCCTCTATTGCCGCCGCAAAAGCGGGGGTAACCACGGGCGAATGGGGCGATGTGCTGCGCCAAGCCTTTGGTCAATATAGAGGCCCCACAGGCGTCAGCGCCACCCCGTCCAATCGTACCGAAGGTTTAGATGAGATTCGCGATCAAGTCGCGGCAGTCAGTGATCGGCTGGGACGCAAGCTGACGTTTTTGATGGGAAAACCGGGTCTGGATGGGCATTCCAACGGAGCCGAACAAATCGCCACCCGTGCGCGTGATTGCGGGATGGAGATTTCTTATGAAGGCATCCGCCTCACGCCGGACGAAATCATCACAGCCGCGCGCGATGGCGCGGTGCATGTGATCGGCCTGTCTATTCTCTCAGGCTCACATATGCCCTTGATGCAAGAGTTGATGTCCAAGCTGCGCGCGGCCGAGCTGACCCATATTCCGGTGATCGTCGGCGGGATTATTCCCGATGAGGATGCACAGAAGTTGCGGGCCATGGGAATAGCGCGCATCTATACGCCAAAGGACTTTGAGCTCAACCGGATCATGTTCGATATCGTCGCCCTTGCCGATCCCGGTCCGGGCGACATTGCGGCGCAATAGCAAGGCGTTAGTAAAAACTCTGCGGATCAATATCAATCGACAAGCGGAGGGAATTTGGCAGCTTGAATAGGGCTGTCCAAGCGGTCAAAGCCGCTTGAATAGGGGCGTTTTTTTCTGCCTTAATTAAGAGCCGTACCCTATGGCGCCCACGGATGCGGGCAATTGGCGCTGGGGCCGGTCCAAAAATCTGTGCACCGATCTGTGTCAAAGGCTGACAATTGCGCGCCATGGCCTGCCCAACCTCAAAGGCCTCCTGCGCATCGGGTGAGGATAATACAACCCCGACCAAGCGGCCATAAGGCGGCACGCCGGCTTGCGCGCGGGCTTGCGCTTCGGCGCTCCAAAATGCCTCTTCATCCCCATCCAGAATTGCGCGGATGACCGGGTGCTCTGGCTGATGGGTTTGCAGGGCCGCCACCCCCGGCTTGTCGGACCGTCCAGCGCGACCGGCCACTTGACGCATCAGCTGAAAGGTTCGTTCTGCGGCGCGCAGGTCCGAACCTTGAAGCCCTAAATCTGCGTCAATCACCCCAACCAAGGTTAACTTTGGGAAGTTATGCCCTTTGGCGACCAGCTGCGTGCCAATGATCACATCTACCTCCCCGGCGGCAAGTTTGGCGATTTGCTTTTTCAATGCGCGCGCTGAGCCAAATAAATCAGAGGAGAGAACCGCGACTTTCGCCTCGGGGAAAAGCGCTGTGGCCTCCTCGGCCAATCGCTCCACACCGGGCCCCACCACAGCCAAACGGTCTTCTGCCGCACAACTGGGACAAATTTTTGGTACTGGTTTGCTTTCGCCACATTGGTGACACATTAGGCGCTTGAGAAAGCGATGCTCGACCATCCGCGCATCGCAATGATCGCAACCCACTTGATTGCCACAAGCCCGGCAGAGCGTGATGGGCGCATAACCGCGGCGATTGATAAAGAGCAAGGATTGCTCCCCTGCCTGAATGCGTGCCTCAACCATCTTTTGCAGGCGGGGGGATATCCAACGATCTGCAGGCAGCGTTTCTTGCCGCATATCAATCGCCATCATCTCAGGCAAAACTGACGCTCCAAAGCGGCTTTTCAGTTCAATTTTCGTATATTTGCCAGCCTCGACATTGGCCCAACTTTCGAGACTGGGCGTGGCGCTGGCCAGCACCACCTGCCCACCAACCAAAGACGCGCGCAGCACGGCCATGTCGCGCGCATTATACAGCACGCCATCCTCTTGCTTGTAGCTGCTGTCGTGTTCCTCATCGACAACGATCAGCCCCAAATCTTGAAAGGGTAGAAACAAAGCCGACCGGGCCCCCACGACCATTTGCGCATGACCTTGCCCCACCATTTTCCAAGTGCGGCGCCGCTCTGTCATGGTCACACCCGAATGCCATTCCGCCGGGCGTGCGCCAAAGCGGGCCTCAACCCGGGTCAAAAATTCTGCTGTCAAAGCGATTTCAGGCAACAAGACCAAGGCCTGTCGCCCCTCGTTGAGGCAGCTTGCCACCGCCTCCAAATAGACCTCCGTTTTGCCCGATCCAGTGACACCTTTCAAAAGCGTCGTGCGATAGCCCGCGGCATTTGCCTGCAATTGCGCAACCGCTGCGGCCTGATCTTCTGACAGGCTCTTGCCGGGCAAGCTTGGGTTTAAATGCGCAAAGGGCATGTCTTGCGGCGTGGCCAGCTCCTCCACCGCCCCAAGTTTCACCAGGCCTTTAACCACCGATGAGGTGACGCCTGCCGCATCGGACAATTCCTTGAGTGTGAAACTCAGCTCAGCAAATTCTTCCAAAACCGCGAGCACTTTTTGCCGCGCATCGGTCATACGGGCCTCGGTCTGTGCACCCAAACGGTAAACCTGCCGCATCGAGGGCGGATCTCCCAAGCCCGGCGCGCGCGTGGCCAGGCGCAGCATTTTCGACATAGGTGTGAGCGTATACTCCGAGACCCGGCGCAGGAATTCTGCCATACTCTGTTGCATGGGCGCCACATCAAGCACGCGGATCACCGAGCGGATCTTGGCGTGGTCATAATCCCCCGCGCCGGCCCGCCAGACGACACCCAAGACCTTGCGCGGTCCCAAGGGCACCTCAACAAAGGCCCCCTGCCAGCATCCCCCTTCAGGCGCCTTATAATCCAGCACCCTATCCAGCGGTTGGCTGGTTAAGACGGCAACCAAATCACCTTGATGAAAGAATTGGGGCTCTGACACAGCATTTCCTTAACAGCAGGGCTTTCAGTACCCTAAAAACTCCGATAAAGCTTGCCCCAACGAAGGCCAACCTATCAAGGACATACGCCATGAAATTTT
>JGI26246J51724_1001165_pt1 | contig 12111 bp, 7 predicted proteins | sample SaaInlLV_10m_DNA_FD_51724 | JGI IMG/M metagenome (IMG submission 51724) | reverse complement strand
ATTTTGTTGCTAGGAACTGGGATTTTCCTGACACTAGGGCTGAGTTTCATGACGCTTCGGCGCATCCCGACTGCGTTTCGCTTGTTGTTTGGTGGCGGTTCAGGACAGGGTAGCGGTGACATCGCCCCCTTCCGAGCGCTAATGACCTCGCTCTCCGCCACGATCGGGACAGGCAATATTGCCGGTGTTGCGACTGCAATCGCTTTGGGAGGACCTGGAGCACTATTTTGGATGTGGATAACCGCACTTTTTGGCCTTGCAACGAAATTTGCTGAGGGCGTATTGGCCGTGGAATATCGAGAGCGGGATGCTCTGGGTGGGTACAGCGGCGGTCCCATGTATTACATTCGTAATGGTCTAGGGCAACGGTATAAATTCCTGGCAACAGCCTTTGCGGTATTTGGCGCTATGGCTGGCTTTGGTTTGGCCAATACAGTGCAGTCGAACTCGGTGGCACAAGTCCTAGGAGATAATCTTGGCATCCCTTGGCAGGCGACCGGCATTGTTCTAATGCTGGTCGTTGGTAGCGTTATTTTGGGTGGCATTCAGCGTATCGCATTAATTGCAGGGGCCGTTGTCCCGAGCATGGCCATTGCTTATGTTCTGATGAGTGTCGTCGTCATTGCAATGCATATTGAAGAAGTGCCTGCGGCCTTTCAGACAATTTTTAACTCTGCGTTCAATGGTGCGTCTGCTGCGGGTGGCTTTGCCGGCGCGACCGTGTGGGCAGCGATCAGATTTGGTGTTGCCCGTGGTGTTTTTTCAAATGAAGCGGGCTTGGGCAGTGCGCCAATTGCCCACGCCGCAGCGAGAACTAATGAACCGGTAGAGCAGGGTATGATCGCCATGCTAGGTACATTCATCGACACGCTGATCGTTTGTACGATGACCGGTTTGGTGATTGTGCTCACCGGCGTATTTGAAACCGGTGAGTCCGGAGCCTCCTTGACGGCTATGGCATTCGCAGAAAGCTTTCCTGGGGGAGAGTGGGTTGTCACTTTAGGGGTTATTTTATTTGCCACGACTACAATGATCGGATGGTCATTTTATGGCGAACGCTGCGTCGTTTACTTGGTGGGCACCCGAGGTATTTTACCTTTTCGGATTCTTTGGGTCGCAGCGATTCCAGTAGGTGCGGGATTGAACCTTGGCATAGTCTGGTTGATCGCTGACACCTTAAATGCCTTCATGGCCATCCCAAATTTGATCGCATTATTGCTGTTGTCACCTGTCGTATTTAAGTTATCTCGGGCATATTTTTCTGGGGAAAGAAGACCTGCAGCTGCGGAAAATGGGGCGTAATTTGGTCTCGCCAACTGCGCCCTCAAATCTGGTAATCGCGATATCATCGCGAGCGTTGTTTGATCTAGACACCGCACATCAGGTTTATGAAAAGAAAGGGCTGGCGGCTTACTCTCAATATCAAATTGATAACGAGCAAGTGCCCCTGAACCCGGGCACGGCTTTTGGTGTTGTTCGTAAATTATTAGCCCTCAATGACAGTCTTAGTGATGCAATGCAGGTAGAAGTCGTGTTGCTTTCCCGTAACAGTGCAGACACGGGGCTGCGGGTTTTTAATTCTATCGAACACTACCAATTACCGATTACACGGGCAGTTTTCTGTGGAGGGCAAGCCCCTTGGCGCTATATTGTTCCTTTTGGTTGCCAATTATTCCTCTCTGCTGAACCTGATGACGTCCGCAAAGCGCTGGAAAATCAGGTGGCGGCGGCTACGCTAGTCTCTCGTCAGGCCTCAGATAACGAGAATCGGCAATTGCGTTTCGCCTTCGATGGCGATGCCGTACTGTTCTCTGATGAGGCTGAGCAAATTTATAAACGCGATGGTTTAGAGGCTTTTACTGCGAGCGAGCGAGCTGCGCGGCATGAGCCTCTCCAAGGTGGGCCATTCAAGCGATTCTTAGCTGCCTTACAGCAATTGCAGCAGGCTTTTCCTGCTGATGAGGCGCCCATTCGCACGGCTTTGGTGACGGCGCGTTCTGCTCCGGCACACGAACGTGTTATTCGTACCTTGCGCGCCTGGGATATTCGAATTGATGAATCTATCTTTCTTGGTGGGCTCGATAAGACTGAATTTTTGAAAGCCTATCAGGCTGACGTCTTTTTCGATGATCAGCAGACACATTGCGATCGTGCTGCAGGTCACGTCACAACCGGACACGTCCCCCACGGTGTTGCTAACCCTCCCAAGTGATGGTTTGCGCATTAGTGCATAAAAAACATTAATTTTATTTCCAAAACGCTGGATCCAGAGGGCAACTGGCGGTACTTTTTCATCGACGGCGTCTTAGGGGTGATAATTTGAAACTGCAACAATTGAGATACATCTGGGAAGTTGCTCATCATGACCTCAATGTGTCTGCGACGGCACAAAGTCTGTTCACCTCCCAGCCAGGAATCAGTAAGCAAATACGGCTCCTAGAAGATGAATTGGGCGTGGAGATTTTTGCACGCAGCGGAAAACATTTGACGCACATTACTCCTGCTGGCGAGGTCATACTGGAGTTAGCTGGGGAGATGCTGCGCAAGTCAGATGCAATAAAACGTGTGGCACAGGAATTTTCGGACGAGACGAGTGGTACTTTGTCTATAGCCACCACCCATACTCAAGCGCGCTACGTGCTGCCACCTATTATTAAAGACTTCATGTCGGGTTACCCTAACGTGTCCTTGCAAATGCAGCAGGGCACGCCGCCGCAGATTGCAGAGATGGCCGCAGAAGGCAGTGTTGATTTCGCGATCGCTACGGAGGCCCTCCAGCAATTCAATAGTTTGGTTTTATTGCCCTGCTATCGCTGGAATCGTTGCATAGTCGTGCCCAAAGGACATCCTCTAACTCAAGTAGAACGGTTGACTTTAGAGGCTGTGGCGGAGCATCCAATCGTGACTTATACCTTCGGATTTACAGGCCGATCGAAGCTTGATGACGCGTTCAAAAGTAGGGGCTTAGTGCCTCACGTTGTATTTACCGCAGTTGATTCCGATGTTATCAAGACCTACGTCAGACTAGGCCTAGGGATAGGCATTATTGCGGGTTTGGCCCATGATGAAGATCTCGACGAGGATCTCGTCAAACTAAACGTAGATCATCTCTTTGCCAGTAGCGTGACCAGCCTTGCCTTCAGAAAGGGCTCGTTTTTACGCGGCTACATGTACGATTTTATTCAGGCCCTTGCGCCGCATCTGACGCGAGATATTGTCGTTGAAGCACTCTCGAGATCGAATCCCGCAGAGCGGGAGGCGCTTTATAGTCACATCGAATTGCCAACCTACTGACTGTCGAGAGCGCGCATAAAACCGGCGACTTTGTCCATGGTTTCACTGAACTCTTCCTCTGGCACTGAATCCCAAGTAATTCCTCCGCCGCCCCAGCAATAAAGCACGCCATTCGAGGCCTCAAGGGTCCGAATTGCAATACTCGATTCGAGCCATCCGTTCGAAGACATGGCAAAAACACTGCCGCAATAAACCCCTCTAGAGCCGGTCTCTAGGCTTTTGATAATTTCTACAGAGCGTTTCTTAGGGGCCCCCGTGATTGAACCACCGGGGGAAGCCGCAATAAAGGCGGCTCCAGGGGTTACTTCCGGTTTCAGCTCGCCTTCAATTCGACTCACTAAATGATGCACGTTGTCGTAGCTGTAGAGGGCACATAACTCGGTGACTTCGACCGTTCCCGTTTTGCAGAGTTTACCCAGGTCATTGCGCAATAAGTCAACGATCATAATGTTTTCTGCGCGATCTTTCGTTGAACTTAAAAGAGCGTTAGCCGAGTCATTATCTCGCTTCTGATCGCGAAAGCGGGGGCGCGTACCTTTAATTGGTTGGGAGCGTATAAAGCCGGCATCAATACTTAAAAAGCGCTCTGGTGATTGAGAAATAACGGCATGATTAGAGCCAAGTTTAAGGAATGCTGCGTAATCTCCCGGGGCCACATTTCTTAGTGCTTCGTAAATGCCATACTCAGATCCACTGTAGGCGCACTGAAATCGCTGGGCGATATTAGCCTGGTAACAATCTCCTGCAGCGATTAGCGCCCTGACTTCGTCCACCATCGACCTGTAACTTCCACTTGAAATATCAGCTGTAAACTTATGATCTATATGGTATTTTAGCTCCATTTTGTTATCAGCCGCGGCCATTCTACGTCGCACTTCAGTGCTGGTTTGCGCTGAGACACACGGATCTTGTACCAGCCAAGCGCGCTCCTCAGAATGATCCTGTAGGACATACCAAGAGTATATTCCAGCGATTGCGGGTTGCAGCGGCTCACTCGGCACATTAAGCGTGTTTGCGGCGGCGGTTTCAAAATCAAGAAACCCAATTGCCATGCGAGACGATTCGGCAGGGGATGCGTTCAGGTCTGCTTCTATCGCGCTTATCCAGCGTGCCGCGTCTCCACCAAAATCCGTAACGCAGAAATATCGATCTGGCAGCGCAGTGATAATGTCATAGCGGCCACTATCGTTATCACGCTTTCGACTGTCGAGAACAGCAAAGCCCTCCAAATCAGCGAAGCGTCGGGCCCAAAGCGTTACATCATTCGAATAGGGTACGGGGTGGCAGTGTGGACTATGAATTTTCAAAGATTTTGATGACCATTTCGCAACAAATTGACACAATACTGCTCTTAACCGTAAGTTACGAGCGCGCTTTGATGGCGGACTAACAAGCGCAGGTTACCGGGTCACCCAAGGGTAGCCGAACCGCGCCCACAAACAGTAGGATTAAGGGTTTCCATGACCGATAAAGTCAAGCCGGAAAACGAACAATGCAGCGGGGATACGGCGCCCCCCTTTGCCACGCTTAGCAATCCACTTCGGCGTCGTGTGCCGTCTTCCAACAGTCAGTCAGGGCGCTACGAGCAGACGCTTGCGCGTGGCATGGAGCTTCAGCAACGTCCCTACGAAGCCGCAGGGCAGCGTGGCATACAGCGCCAGCATCTGAAGAATCGTATGACGGTGTGGGAAAGAGTTCAGTTTTTAGCTGACGGCGCCCCGCAAGTGCTTTACCAAAACTGGGGGCCGAATCTTGATGGGGCCTCGCTCGTTACTGCCATCATTCAGATTGATGGACGTGATGTCGCCATTTACGGCCACGATTTTACAGTGCGTGCCGGTTCAATGGACGCCACCAACGGTAAAAAATTAGCCCGTCTCTTTGAGTTAGCGGCGAAGCGGGGCATTCCACTTGTAGGACTCAATGACTCGGCTGGTGCTTACATTCCTGCCGGAGTAGGTGGGCTCGATGGCTATGCCGATGCATTTACTGCGCTTAGGAAGGTCAGCGGAGTGGTTCCCAGCATAATGTGTATGTTTGGTTTCAATGCTGGGGGAGGCAGCTATCTGCCGCGTCAGGGCAGTTTTCTGATTCAACCTAAGGATACGTTTTTTGGCTTGACCGGGCCGGGCGTTGTCAAATCTGTGCTCGGCGAGGATATTACCCCCGAGGAACTGGGTGGACCAAATGTTCATAGTCAAACAGGTGTCACGGACTTTGTCGTAGACGATGAGGTATCGGCACTACAAAAAGTTCGGGAGATTTTGAAATACATACCTGACTCAAGTGCTGCAGCGCCTCAATTCAAACCCACCACTGATCCAGCAGCACGTTCTACTGTTGATATCGATATTCTTCTGCGTAAGGCGTTTAACTCTCCAACGGGCTTTAACACACCGGTCGACATTACTATTTTGATCCAACAGCTTTGTGATCATGGTGACTTTCTTGAAGTGCAGGCTGAGAGGGCTCGAAATACGATCACCGCATTTGGACGGATGGCGGGGAACGTAGTTGGTTTTGTGGCCAACAACTCTGCAGTCGCCTCGGGACAAATTGATATTGATGCCGCCTACAAAAATGCGCGGTTTATTCGATTTTGCAACCTCTACAACATTCCCGTGATGTTTTTAGAAGATACAACAGGCTTTCTTCCCGGCCGTGAGCAAGAGCATCGGGGCATTGTTCAGGCGGGACGAGCGATGCTTGATGCGATTGTAGATTTGCGCACCCCACGATTCCTGGTTCTGGTTCGCAATGCCTTTGGTGGAGCTTACGCGTCCTACAACAACTACCCGACCGGTGCGGATTTTGTCGTTGCATTACCAACGACCCGCGTTGCCGTTATGGGGCCGGCGGGTGTGGAGTACGTATACAAAGATGAGTTACGGAAAATTCGTGGTGAAGCCTCTGCTCGGATGAGCGCAGAGAAATCGGCGCAGATACAACAGGGCCTCAGTGATGACGAAGCTCAAGCGGCTGCCAAGGAATTAGTAGGTTCATGGGTTCGTGCTGAAGAAGCAGAGTTGGCGTTGCGCTATGAGCGTGAAATCATGAATCCGGAAGAAGCTCTGAGCCTAGGCTCAGTGTCGCAGATCGTTATGCCTGCAGATTTGCGTCAGGTTCTCACCGATCATTTGTCTTTTTGCCTACGACACTATGAACCCTCAGCGCTGCATGATGTGCAACGCGAGTTCCATTGATAACGGTCACAGGAATCTCAAGCGTGTCTAACGAACACTATCTCAGCAATCCATCTGTTCACCAAAACCGCCAACTAGGGCGCGGCGATTCGGCGTGGATTCAGAGTTTCGATTGCAGCGGCATGCGTCCGCTGATTATTTGCAGAGGCCCGATTCGGAAAGAGGCTATCGACGTTTTTTCTGAGATGGGCATCCACCATTTTGGAATACTGCTCTCAGAGAAGGATTCTATTGTATATCCGAGAGCGCTCGCTCCCGAGCTCAGAGTTCTCACAGACTCTAGCCGTATTCATCGTGTTCCCGATTACACCGGTGCCAGCAAAGAGGAGCGTTTACAGCGTATCGCTGACATTATCGCAATTGCTAAAGCGGGTGATTACAACGCTATTTTCGCCGGTTACGGCTTCATGGCAGAAGATGAAGCTATGGTAGCGGCTATGGAACATGCCGGGCTCAACTTCATCGGTCCCTGCTCAAGAACGGTTCATGACGCTGGTTTAAAAGATGAGGCAAAAAGAACGGCGTTGAAGGCTGGGGTCTCAGTAACGCCGGGCATTGACAACGGCACGGCACTCACCTTGCTGAAAAAGCATTCCAATAAAGAAGCGCTACGAGCACTAGCGCAAGCTGAAGACCTGGACGTTCCGGAGTCTGCCTTTGATACGGAAGCGCTAGAGACGCTTGCCGACATCATTCTTAGCGCGGGCTATAAAAAGGGCGTTGACCTGTACACGGTTGAGGAGCTGTCAGAAACGCTCACTGACGCCGTGCGTCAAATCAATACGCAATATCCTAAAAATAGAGTGCGCCTCAAGGCAATTGGTGGAGGTGGTGGTAAAGGCCAAAGAATTGTCGCTCTAGGCGATGCAGAACGAACACCAGAGCTGGTTCGAGAAATTTTAGCCGAAGTTAAAACCACTGGTGTTGGTGACAACAAAAACGTTTTAGTGGAGCTCAATATTGAGACCACGCGACATCAAGAGATTCAGGTCATCGGCAATGGTGATTGGTGTATTACTTTGGGCGGCAGAGACTGCTCACTACAAATGCACGAACAAAAACTATTAGAGGTGTCCGTAACTCGAGAAAGTCTTGTGCAGGCGGTGGAAGCTGCTGAGCGTGCTGATCAAGCAGAGGCGGCAGCAGTCTTACGCCAGGACCTTGAGACCCTCGATACGATGGAGTCTGAGGCGGCGGTCTTTGGCTTGGCCGTCGGCTTAGACTCGGTTTCCACCTTCGAATGCATTGTAGACCGAGATCAGCATTTCTTTATGGAAATGAATACCCGGATTCAAGTTGAGCACCGGGTCAGCGAACTTTGTTATGCGATGCGCTTTGAGAATCCAGATGACCCCGAAGACGCCTTCGTCGTCAATTCACTCGTTGAGGCGATGGTGTTACTCGCCGCTCATGGTTCCCGCTTACCTAAACCTATCCGGGTAGCCCGATATGCCGACAGCGTCGAGGCGCGACTTAACGCCACAAATGATGCCCTCCAACCCAGTGCAGGTGGTCAAATTCAGCATTGGTCAGATGCTATTGATGGNGAGATTCGTGACGATCAGGGAATCAGCCTACANAACCCTGANACTGACGTNTTCATGGATTACACCNTGGCAGGCGCCTACGACTCAAACATNGCTCTGCTGTTGACGGTTGGTGAGAATCGAGACTCCTGTTANCAGAACATGGCTGAGGTNCTGCGGCAGACAACGATGCGAGGGCCCGATCTAAACACAAATCTCAATTTTCANTATGGCTTGGTAAACTGGTTTCTNGGGAACGAAATTAACGCTCGTCCCACCACGAAATTTATNGTGCCGTANCTCACAGCCGTNGGNGANTTAGCNAAAGAGGCNCAGCGCGTTGATATCGAAGCAGCGTGGNCTTTGTTATGTAAGCAGCGAATTGACGAAGCCTTACCGGAGCATCAGGCAGCGTTACAAAATGTGCTGCAAAGCAAGCAATCGCTATTGTTGCGTCCGATGAAACTGTTGCTTGACTCACCGCACTTGTTGTCAGGCTGGTTAAGCGTCAACGGTGGCGCCTTCCAGCGCGATGGCGACCATATTAGTTGGGCTGAAAATCCAGTCGATCTCTTATCAGACACCTATCACTTTTTGAAAATGGACTGGTCTGCTGACGCCGCCGCTGCCCACGTAATTTGGGATCATGATCATAAAATCCTATCGGAAGCGGAAGATTTTTATCGTGATTTAGGGCAGCAACTGGAGGTAGAACATTGGAGCGACTTAAACGCGCTGCTGAATGCCCCAGAGCATGACGGATGGAGTCGCGAGGAATGGGCTGACATTGTCGCCGCCCATCGGGGTTTCCAAGCGGGTATGGAAATATTAGAGCTGCTGCCAGCCATGGCTCGCTTCACTGGATTCTATGAGTTAGGGGTAAATCTAGACTTGAGCATTGCCATCCCTGATCGACTCTTGAATGAAGCACATCAGGGCGCAATGGCGAAAGTACTCGCGCCCCCGCCGGTTGCAAAATCTAATGAAATTGTTGCGGTCAGCGGCGGAATGTTTTACGGGCGAGAGGCACCTGATGCCCCTCTTTATGTCCAGGCTGGGGATCATTTTGAAGCTGGGGAGCCCGTTTACATTGTAGAAGTCATGAAGATGTTCAATAAAGTTTACGCACCCTTTGCCGGAGTTGTTGATGAGGTTCTGATCGAGGGTGAGGGCGTCATTATTAGTAAAGGTCAGCCGCTGTTTAAGGTAACACCTGACGAGAAAGTCGAGATCGAGCCCGAACATGTTGTTGCGGAGCGTCGCAGGACGCACACCCGCGAGCTCATGAAAATGTTTCTTTGAATTGGAGCGCTGTTTTGATTACCAGTCTTGACCACATTGCTATTGCTGTCCCCGATCTTAATGCCGCAATCGAGCGTTTTATGGGGGATTTTGGCCTCAGCTTTGACGGCACTGACGATGTTGTAGCGGCGCAAACTAAGACGGCGTTTTTTAGTTTGCCGCCGACTCATATTGAGCTTGTACACCCATTAGATGGGGCGGGGCCCATCGCTAAGTACTTGGAAAAGCGTGGTGGCGGTATACACCACCTTTGCTTTAGGTCTGATGATATTGACGCAGACGTAGCTCGCCTCAAAGAGAAAGGATATCAATTTCTTAGTGATGAACCATCCCCGGGGGCACACGGTGCGAGGGTTATCTTCATCCATCCAAAGAGCTGTGACGGCGTACTCATTGAGCTCAGCCAGCCCGGCGATCAAGCAGGTGAGCACGCATGAGTAACGTTTATGATCCTGAAAAGGCGAATCTCGAAAATTGGTCGGAACTTGTTACTAAGCAAAGTAAGGGATTGGGCCCTGATGATTTCACGTGGCACACACCTGAGGGGATCCCACTTAAAACACTTTATACGGCAGCAGACCTAGAAAACTTGCCCTTGACCGACACTTTGCCGGGCATCTCTCCCTTCATTCGCGGTCCAATGGCGACAATGTATGCAGGGCGGCGATGGACGATTAGGCAATATGCGGGGTTCTCTACTGCGGAAGAATCCAACGCCTTCTATCGACGCGCNCTGGCGGGTGGNGGTCAAGGAGTGTCTGTGGCCTTTGACTTGGCGACACACCGNGGCTACGACTCNGATCATCCTCGCGTAGCTGGAGATGTCGGCAAGGCCGGTGTNGCCGTCGATTCCGTGGAGGATATGAAGATTCTTTTTGATGGCATTCCCCTGGATCAGGTCTCAGTATCCATGACCATGAACGGCGCTGTCCTACCAGTATTAGCAGGGTACGTGGTGGCTGCTGAAGAGCAAGGAGTCTCACAGGACCAACTTTCCGGAACCATCCAAAACGACATACTGAAAGAGTTTATGGTTCGTAATACNTACATTTACCCCCCAGCGCCCAGCATGCGAATCATTGGCGATATCATTGCTCATTGCTCCCGCAGCATGCCGCGCTTCAACACGATTTCTATTTCCGGCTATCACATGCAGGAAGCGGGGGCGAATGCAGCGCTTGAGATGGCCTATACCCTGGCGGACGGTAAAGAGTACATTCGAACCGCCCTGGCAGCTGGGCTGAACATTGACGACTTCGCGCCGCGGCTATCATTTTTTTGGGGCGTGGGCATGGACTTCTACATGGAGATCGCCAAGATGCGGGCCGCTCGCCTGCTGTGGGCCGAGATCGTTACGGAGTTCAAACCTCAAAACCCCAAGAGCTCAATGTTGCGAACCCACAGCCAGACGTCGGGTTGGTCACTGACTGAGCAAGACCCCTATAACAACATCGTCAGAACGACCGTTGAGGCCATGGCCGCGGTTTTTGGGGGCACACAGTCATTGCACACCAATGCGCTCGATGAGGCTATAGCCTTGCCCTCTGAGTTCGCAGCTCGCATTGCGCGCAACACGCAGCTCATACTTCAGGAGGAGACAGGAATAGGGCAGGTTGTCGACCCCTGGGGCGGCTCCTATATGATGGAGGCCCTCACTGCGGAGATGGCGGATAAAGGTCGAGAACTCATCGCAGAAATTGATGAGTTGGGCGGCATGGCGAAAGCAATCGAAAGCGGCGTTCCCAAGCTGCGCATCGAGGAGGCTGCGGCGAGCAAGCAGGCCAGGATAGATCGCGGGGAAGACGTCATTGTTGGTGTGAACAAATATCAAAATGATGCTAAAGATGAAATCGATGTACTTGAGATTGATGATGGGCAGGTGCGTGATGCGCAGCTGAGTCGCCTGGCCTCGATAAAAGAGTCTCGAGATGACGCGTCGGTCGCAGAATCCCTAGACGCCTTGGCCTCAGCTGCTAAATCAGGCGACGGTAATTTATTAGAGCTGGCAATTGAGGCAACACGCCGGCGCGCTACCGTTGGTGAAATTTCAGATGCATTAGAGGCGGTTTACGGAAGATTTGTAGCGCAGGCGCAAACAGTCTCAGGGGTTTATGGTGCAGCTTTCGCTGATGACAGCGACTGGAGAAGCATTATTTCAGACATTGACAGCTTTATTGAGCAGCATGGGCGTCGGCCGAGAATGTTGGTCGCAAAGATGGGCCAAGACGGCCACGACCGCGGCGCCAAGGTCATCGCGACGGCATTTGCTGATGTTGGTTTTGACGTTGACTTATCGCCCATGTTCGCTACCCCTGAGGAAGTTGCTCGTCAGGCTGTTGAAAATGATGTGCATGCGGTCGGCGCTTCTAGCCTTGCTGCGGGTCATAAAACACTCGTACCTCAGCTTATCGAAGCACTGCGCGCACAAGGTGCGGAGGATATTGTTGTTATTGCTGGCGGTGTCATACCGCAGCAAGATTACGGATTTCTTGAAGAGCAGGGCGTTGAACTGATCTTTGGTCCAGGGACGCCAATACCAGAAGCGGCCAGAGCGGTTCTAGACGCCGTTAACGCGAAAAAAAGCTAGATGCCCACAAGTTCGGAAGGCATTGATGTCGCTGGAATCATTGCCGGACAACGCCGGGCGCTCGCAAAAGCCATAACGCTGGTTGAAAGTCAGCGTGAGGACGATCGTGAGTCGAGCCAGCACTTGCTCAATTCACTACTGCCTCACACAGGCAAAAGTATTCGAATTGGCATCACCGGTGTGCCGGGGGTGGGCAAAT
>JGI26246J51724_1001157_pt1 | contig 12132 bp, 7 predicted proteins | sample SaaInlLV_10m_DNA_FD_51724 | JGI IMG/M metagenome (IMG submission 51724) | reverse complement strand
CAAAAGAGGAAACAAAAGAGATTTATTCATAGCGCGTGTCTAATAAAAATTTCAGTGGGGTATCTAAGCGTTTGTTCCAAGATTTTTCAGAATGGTCTGCATCTTCAAATCTAAGATTTAAAAAATTTGAATCGNCGTACCCTTTTAGATTTAAAACNGTGTCAACCATTTCTTGATATNGCAAATACAGAGCATCCAATGTTTTAGTTCCATAATCGAAATAAATTTTATGGGTTTTAGGGCTGGGTAAATGTTTAGAAAGATATTCAAACATTGCATAGGGGATTTGATTCTTCTCAATGTTGGTATAGGTTCCAATCCAATGAGTTGACAAACAGGCTGCAGCCCCAAAAACTTGAGGATATTCACAAAGGGCATACATGGATATTAATCCGCCACGACTGGATCCCATTATTGAAGTGTTTTTATAATCGGAGAGAGTCGCATAATTTTTATCGATAAAAGGTTTTAATTCTTCCACTAAAAATTTCAGGTAATTATCTGATGTAATCGTTTTTGAATTCCCTTGCTTTTCAAGCATTTTTACTAAAGCCTGAACGTCTTCATCTGCTAATTGATTATAAACTTTTTGAGGGAAATAATTGCTATTTCTTTCAAATCCTATATTCCAAATACCCACCACAATCGTTTCCTTAATTGCTTTATTATTTACGAGTTTATCTATATGCTCATCTACTCCCCACTCTTGTTGATTCCAAGTTTTACTGGCATCAAAAAGCATTTGTCCATCGTTCATGTATAAGACTGCATATTTTTTTTGAGGGCTATAGGACTCCGGCAACCAAACATCTACTGTTCTTGGAGTGATTAATTTGGATGGGAATTTTTTAATTCTCTGTAAATTACCGACAACCGCCTCTGAAGGTTCCACGACCCAAATTGTAATGGAATCTTTGGATTGACTCATGGCTGTACTGTGTAAACTACACATTAAAAACAGTAAGCCTAAAGAGAATATTGGTAGTTTCATTAGTTACTTTTTTTAGTGGTCAGTACTAAACATCCTTTGGAAGTCAATTGAATCTTATTGTCCCATTCAATCAAATCATCGTTTATGACATTTCTTAAAGTTGTTCCATTTAGACCCATTTCTGAATACCTTTTTAAATCGATTGTAATGGGTGATTCATTTTTATTGATAATTATNACAACCGTTTCATCTTCAAAGGTTCTGAATAAAAAATAAGTTCCCATGAATGGAGCAAAATGNATTGTTGTNCCCTTATGAATTGCGAGGCTGTTTTTACGGTAATTAAGTAATTTTTTTAGATAGAGTNGCATTTCTTTCTGAGGCTCAGACAAGCCATTACCCGTAAACCCGTTGGTGGCATCTCCTTTCCATCCGCCAGGGAAATCNGTACGAATGAGGCCATGGTCGCCAGGTTTTTCAAAATCATCCATGACTATTTCTGTTCCATAATAAATTTGTGGTATTCGAGGTAACATCAGTAAATAACTAAGCGCCGTTTTGGTGTTGGACATATCCCCATCAAATTGGGTGAAAACCCGACTCATATCATGATTATCAGTAAAAATCATAAGATCCTTAGGACTTGCATAATGGAAGTCATTGGCTAAACCTTCATACATTTTGACCAAACCTAAGTCCCAAGTCTCTGGTTCTTTCAGTCCATCTACAATCTGTTTTTGCATGGCAAAATCCATGGACGATTTTAAGTTAGAGTCATAACCATCTTTGTTGTTGGCCCCTTTTTGCCAATACCCAATAAGTAAAGGGTTATAGCTCCACTCCTCGCCTACGATGCTAAAGTTTGGATACTCGTTCATAATGGTTCCTGCCCAAGCGCTCATGAAATTTTTATCGGGATACGGGTAAGTATCTTGTCTAATTCCACCGAGGTTAAAAGCTTCAATCCACCAGATGCTATTTTGAATAATATAAGTGGCCATAAAAGGATTGCGTTGATTTAAATCGGGCATGGATGATACGAACCAACCATCTGTAAGACCTTTTATGTCCTGTTTAGAGGCATATCTATCTTGATTACTCGTTCTTCTATGATTTGAATATATAGTAGGGGCTTTTACTTCAAATTCAGCTTGATAATTAACCCAATTTTTAAACGGCAAATCACTCATCCACCAATGTTCACTTCCACAATGATTTGCAACTTGATCCATGATTAATTTTATTCCTTTTTCGTCTGCTTTTTGGGCTAACTCTTTGTAATCGCTCAAGCTTCCAAACCGAGGNTCAATNTTGTAAAAATCAGTCATCGCATAACCNTGATAGGATGCTTGAGGCATATCATTTGTGAGTAATGGACTCGACCATATAGCCGTAAAAGCCATCTCTTCTATATAATCCAAATGATTGGTGATACCTTTGATATCACCTCCGTGTCGTGCATAATCATCAGAACGATCAAGAGTTGTTTCTTGTAATGACATGTCAATATCATTTGAAGAATCTCCATTTGCAAACCGATCGGGAGTGATTAAATAAATCACATCAGAACTGTCAAAACCCTTATAGTCAGTTGCTGCTTTTGATCTCGCCTTCAATTCATAGCGTTGAATCAAGCCTTCTTTATTTGATTGATTAAAAACAATGTCAAAAACACCTGGCAAAGTAGATTCATTAATAATTAAATCTATAAATAAATAATTAGGACTGTCTGCTTTATGGACTTTATGAATTGAAACTCCTTTATAATCGATTTGTGGAATGGCTTCAGAAATATTTGGATGATTTATTAATAACTGTAAGATCTTAGACTCAAAACCGACCCACCAATTTGGAGGTTCAATGCGATTGATGTCGTTGTGAGTTAAAGACGGATAAGATAAATCAGTCCCGTTAGTTGATGGTAAGTTTGAACAAGATGTAACGTATATAACACTACACAACAATCCAATTTTAAATATTTTTTTCATATTAATAGTTCTAAATAGCTACTAAAATTTTTGGGCGAATAGTTAATGGACAATCGTTGATAATTATATCTAAAGCCTCTCCTCCTTCAAGCTCGAAAGTGGTTTGAAGGTTTGTTACATTGACCTTAACAATTTGCCCTCTGAAATTTACTTTAAACGAATAGGCTTTCCATTCTGATGGAATTTGAGGTGTAAATGATAGGGTATTATTTTTAACACGCATGCCACCAAATCCTTCCACAATACTCATCCAAGTTCCTGCCATGGAGGTGATGTGCAATCCTTCATGCACTTCTTGGTTATAGTCATCTAAATCTAAGCGTGATGTTTGTAAATAAAACTGATAGGCTTGATCCATCCGACCGAGTTTTGCAGCTTGTATACTATGCACACAAGGCGAAAGAGAACTCTCATGAACGGTTAAAGGTTCATAAAAATCAAAATGTTCTTGTATTTGTTTAGTAGAAAAATGATCTTCAAAAAAGTAAAAAGTCTGAAGGGTGTCCGCTTGTTTTATATATGGCGATCTTAATATGCGATCCCATGACCATTTTTGATTGATTGGCCGCTCTTTTACATCTAGTTTATCAACAGGAACAAGTGCTTTATCTAAAAAACCGTCTTGTTGTAAATACACATTATGCTCTTTAGAGAATGGGAGAAAGATGTTTTTAGAAATTTGATGCATCTGTTCTATTTCATCTTTTGAAATGCTTGTGACCTCTATAACTTGTTGATACTTTTCAGGATGATCTAATTCAATTTTATTGAGAGTTTCGATTGTAAAATCAAAACACCATTTGGCTAGATAATTGGTGTAAAAATTATTATTTACATTATTTTCATACTCATTCGGGCCCGTAACCCCTAGCATCACATAGCTTTTCTTTTCGGTTGAATAATTAAACCGTTGTACCCAAAACCTAGCAATCGCAATTAATACTTCAATTCCTTTATCGAGGGTGTAAGAAAAATCCCCAGTATAACGTTGATAGTTGAAAATCGCAAAAGTAATAGCACCATTTCTATGAATTTCTTCAAATGTAATTTCCCATTCGTTGTGGCATTCTTCTCCATTCATGGTCACCATGGGATACAATGCAGCACCGTTTGAAAATCCAAGTTTTTTGGCATTTTCAATTGCTTTTTCTAAATGATTGTATCTGTATTCTAATAATTTCCTAGCAACAGAATGGTCTTTTGTGGCCATATAAAAAGGCAAACAATAGGCTTCCGTATCCCAATAAGTACTGCCGCCATATTTTTCCCCTGTAAACCCTTTGGGGCCAATATTTAATTGTGGATCAGTTCCTAGATAGGTTTGATTCAACTGAAAAATATTAAATCGAATGGCTTGTTGTGCCTTCACATCTCCTTCAATCAAAATGTCCGCTTGATTCCAAATGGATGCCCAAGCTTGTTTTTGGGAAGCTAATAGGAGATCAAATCCTTGATTTTCTACTTTATCTAATACCTTGTTGGCAGCTTGAACTAGATAATCGCCATGGGTACGCTCAACAGTATAACCTCCAAACTTTTGAATTTCAAAAACAGTTCCTTTTTCAACTCTTTGAGTATATCGGTCTGTAATTGTAGTATTGGTTTCTACAGATTCTGAGGTAAGAGTTAATGGCTGCTCATTCAAAAAACAGTTAGACTGCATGAATGTACAGGTTTTGAAAGCTGTTTTCATGGTTTGAGCTTCTATAAAAGAACGCTCTGAACTGCGATGAATGTTAGTAATATCCCAAAACTGATCGTCCCAATTACTATCTTTATTTTTTATACTCGCATCTAGATACGATTCAAAACTGATCGTGGCATCTGAATTTAGTGGGGTTACTTTGTAGCGAATGGCTCCAACTTCTTCAATATCTAAACTCAAAAACCGCAAGCTAGAAACGAATACCTCAACACCATTATTTAAAACGGCTTTAAAAGAACGTGACAACCACCCTTCTTTCATATTTAATTCCCGTCTAAATCCTGAAACAGACAGGCATGTATGAAGATCTAATATCTCATCATTTATCCGTACGTTAATTCCAATCCAACTAGGCGCATTTAAGACCTTTGCAAAGAAATCTGGGTAGCCATTTTTCCACCAACCTACTTTGGTTTTATCTGGATAATAAACACCGGCGATATAACTCCCTTGAAACGTATCGCCTGAGTAGTGTTCTTCAAAATTGGCTCGTTGTCCAAAAGCACCATTTCCTATACTGAAAATGCTTTCTGAAGATTCCACCCGTTTGGGGTTAAATCCTTGTTCGATGAGCGACCAGGGATTTGCTATTATATAATCTTGATTCATTTTTTTATTCTAATTTTTTATTAATTCTTCTAAAAAAGAATTTGATATTTCTGTAAAACTTGTAAAATTATGTACTGCCTCATTTAATACCGATTCATTTCCTATTCCTATACTAATCATTCCTGCAGCGTTCGCGGCCTGAATACCCGCTACTGAATCTTCAAAAACAATGCAGTGGTTGGGTTGTGCATTTGTAAGTTGAGCGGCCTTTAAAAACACCTCTGGATTGGGCTTCGCTTCAGAAACATCATTTCCATCCACTATGGCGTCAAAGGCTTCGATTAAATTTGTTTTCTCAAGAATGGGGCGTGCATTTTTACTTGCAGACCCAAGCGTAACATATTGATTCGTTTCTATAAGATAGTCAATGGTGCGTTCCACGTCAGGAAGTAATTCAGAGCGGCCCATAGTTGCTATATAATTTAGGTACGCCTCGTTTTTTTTACGCATTAGATCTTGAAAATCAGTAGCTGATAACGTTTTGCCACCCCAAGCTAAAATTTTAGTTAAGGATTGCTCACGACTCACGCCTTTTAGTTGTTCATTCTGTGCTTGTGAAAAATCGATACCAATGCTATTCGCTAGGTTTTTCCATGCNAAAAAATGATACTTCGCTGTATCAACAATCACTCCGTCAAGGTCAAATATGAAACACTTTTTATTCATTTACTTGAAATTATTCTGATTGATATCTTATGGCTGCATTATCCGTAATTAGGAAATTACACAGCCCCGCAATGATTAAACTAAACCCTGCAACAAGCATTGCATTAATCGACTCTGAACCTAATAAGTTAGATAAATAATTAATACCCCCTAAAGCGGCAATAATTTGTGGGATGACAATAAACATATTAAAAATCCCCATAAACATTCCCATTTTAGTAGGGTCTACAGCACTTGAAAGCATCGCATAGGGCATTGATAAAATACTACCCCAGGCAAATCCTATGAGTACAAAACAATATTTTAAACTTTCGGGGGTCGCGTAGAACATTGATAAAAACCCAATGCCTCCTAAAATCAAAGAAATCATGTGTACATATTTTCTGTTGATTGTTTTTTTGGACGTATAAAAAGTAAGCAACAATGCAAATGCCATGGAAGCTAATCCATAAATACCCATCGCAGAACCCACAGAATTTGAAGATTCTTGAAAAGCGGTGTTTGCGATATCAAAAGCTTGTAACCCTGCTGGGGTCAACATGTCATAATTTATTTCGGTTGGTGCTGGAGTCTTAAAAACGTGTTCGGTTAATGCGGGGTTTGCCAGACTCCACATAGTGAAAAATGCGAACCAAGAGAAAAACTGTATCACTCCTAATTGTTTCATGGTCAAAGGCATTTTTCCGATGTTTTCAAAAATATCTTTAACAAATCTATTTTTTTGAGCTTTTTCTTTTTCAAACGCTTCCATATCCTCTGGGGGATATTCTGAAGTCGTAAGTATTGTAAACAACACACTGGTTAAAAATACAAAGGCTCCTATTGCAAATGCTACTTTTACTGACATCGGGACAACACCCGATACTGCTGAGTTTGAAACTCCTAATTTAGACACCATCCATGGCAGGTTACTCGCAATCCAGGTGCCTATTCCAATAATTAAAGTTTGTACCACAAACCCATAAGAGTGTTGGGATTCAGGAAGTTTGTCGGCAACTAAGGCTCTAAAGGGTTCCATTGAAATATTAATGGAGGCATCTAAAATCCATAAAAACCCGACGGCCATCCATAGTACTGGAGAATGGGGTACAAAAAATAAAACGACCGAACTTAAAATAGCCCCTATTAAAAAATAAGGTTTTCGCCGTCCCAAAGTAGGATGCCAAGTACGGTCACTTAAATAGCCTATAATAGGCTGTATAAGTAATCCCGTCAAAGGGGCTGCAATCCACAAAAATGGAATGGCTTCCTTATCAGCTCCTAAAGTTTGGAAAATTCGAGACATAAAGCCTCCTTGCAAAGCAAATCCGAATTGAATTCCAAGAAATCCGAAACTCATATTCCAGATGCTCCAAAATCCAAGCACGCGTTTTTTCATAATAGTACGTTAAATAATGAATACTATTTTGACAAACGTTTTTGTAGTTTATCAAAACTTGTTGTGAAAAGTAAAAATATAAGTTTTGATGCCCCAAATATAAAAACTTTTATAATACAAACAATTTTTTTAAAGTGTAGATTTTCTTTCGATAAGTTTTGTTGGGATAATTATTGTTTTATAATCATCTGTTTCTGAGTCGTTTGACAACTCAATTCGACGGATAAGTAATTCCGCAGATTGTTGTCCCATTTCTTCTCCATGCTGACTGACAGTCGACAAGGATGGCCAGGCGTGTTTGGATAAAACGCCATCTGTGAAACCAATAACTTGTAATTGTTCTGGTATATTAATATTTAATTCCCTAGCCACTTTCATGGCTGTAACAGCGTACAGTTCGTTGACCGCAAAAATGGCATCAATCGTTGGATTCACTTTGAATAATTGTGTAATTTCGTCTTCTAAAACCNCCAAATGATCTTCAGAAACCATGTCATCATCGACCTTAAGTATTAATTCAGAATTAGGAATGACACCATGTGCTTTTAAGGCATTCATATAGCCTAAGGACCTTAAACGCCCAACACTAATATAGTCTTTGGTTGTAATTAATCCGATTTGCTTGCAGCCATTCAAAATTAATTTTTCAACGGCTTCTTTGGCACCAATCATATCATCGACAATCACTTTATCGCATTTAATTTCGTTGACCACTCTATCAAACATCACCACAGGAATTCCTTCGTTTATGGTTTCATTAAAATGATGATAGTCTTGCTGTTGTAACGTTTCTCGAGAGATGGAAATCACAAAACCGTCGATACTTCCATTGGCCAGCATTTCCATATTGACGACCTCTTTATGAAAGGACTCGTTGGAAAGCCCCACAATAACATTATAGCCTTTTGAATTTGCATAGAGCTCTACCCCTTTAATTACTTTGGCAAAAAAATGATGCACAATTTCGGGGATGATGATACCAATGGTTTTGGTTCGTTTGTTTTTGAGGCTTAACGCAATATTATTGGGACGGTAATGTAAAAGCTTGGCAAATGCTTTTACTTTTTCGATGGTATCTTTGCTTATTTCTGGGCTGTCATTCAACGCCTTGGACACTGTAGAAATGGAAACTCCCAATTCGTGCGCCAATTCCTTAATCGTTGTTTTTTTTCTCATAATGCGAAACTAATAAATTTATATACCTAAAATTAGGATATTTTCATGTTTTAGAGCCTGTATTAGCAATTATTCAATAAAGTTGTCAACACGAAAACGTAATAGTTGCGATGCGTATTTTTTATCAACGAATAAAACATATACATTGGCCTTGAAAAGTAAAAATATAAAAACTTAATTTAATACGGATTAACTAAAATATATTTATGAAAACAACAATTAAAAGCTTACTACTACTAATGTTATTGGTCCCTTCGCTTGCGTTGGCACAATCAACAATATCAGGAACTGTAAGCGAATCAGAAAATGGCTTTCCGCTACCTGGTGTAAATGTAATCATTTCTGGTTCAAGCTCTGGAACCACCACCGATTTTTACGGAAAGTATCAATTGACTGCCAATAATGGTGATGTGCTTGTATTTTCCTATGTAGGCTATACTTCACAAGAAGTTATTTTTGCAGGTCAAGCTGTATTGGACGTTCAATTATCAGAAGATGCTTCTGCTCTGGACGAAATTGTCCTTATTGGATATGGAGGTGTTAAAAAAGAAGATTTAACGGGAGCAGTAGATTTAATCACCGCAAAAGACTTTAACCAAGGTCCCATTGTTTCTGCTCAACAATTAATCAGTGGTAAAATTGCCGGAGTCTCAGTGACTTCTGGTAGTGGAGCTCCAGGAGATGGGCAAACAATTAGAATTCGCGGAAACGGTTCTTTGGGCCTTTCAAGTAACCCATTAATAGTACTTGATGGAATTCCATTAAACGATGGTGGTGTTGGAGGTTCTAGAAATCCATTAAATCTCATCAATCCAAATGATATTGAAAGCATGGTGGTTTTAAAAGACGCTTCTGCCACTGCGATTTATGGATCTAGAGGTGCTAACGGAGTTATTATTATTACCTCTAAAAAAGGAAAAGAAGGAGGTTTTAAATTTAACATCAATGCATCCAACACGATTCATACAGCGATTGATCAAGTAGATGTACTTTCAACTGAAGAGTTTGTAGGGGTTATTAATTCTACAGGAGACACTGCTTACACAGACTTACTTGGTGCATCAGACACCAATTGGCAAGATGAAATTTATAAAGATGCAATTGGAAAAGATTTTTCATTCAGTGCTTTAGGTTCGGCATTTGGTGTACCCATGCGCGCATCGCTGGGTTACACGGATCATGATGGAATATTAAGAACCGATAATTTTCAAAGAACTACTGGGTCTTTAAATTTTTCACCTTCATTTTTGAAGGAACAATTAAAGGTTGAGGTTAACTTAAGAGGATCCGTTGCGAAAAATACATTTGCTGACAGGGGTGCTATTGGAAGTGCAGTCTCATTTGACCCAACACAGTCTCCTTATGATGCCGGTTCACAATATGGTGGTTATTTTGCTTGGATTGATGCTGGAACAGGAAACCAGTCAAACTTAGCACAAACAAATCCATTGGCGCTTTTAAATTTAAGAAACGACACTTCACAAGTAGATCGATTTATTGCTAATATCAAAGTTGATTATAACCTTCCATTTGTGGAGGGCTTGAAAGCAACCTTCAACCTTGGGCACGACAGTTCAATGAGTGATGGAGTTACTTTAGTATCAGATTTAATACCAACGTCAGATTCTACATTCAACGGTTCAAAGAACACTTATAATCAAGAAGCTACCAATCAATTATTGGATGTGTATCTTACTTATATTACTTCATTTAATGACGCACACAATTTAACAGCTGTTGCGGGACATTCTTATCAAGCATTTGAATTCGACAACACTAGTTATGATAGTGAAGCGGAAGAAGACGGAAATGATTTTGAATTTATTGACCGTTCAAAAAATGTACTTTTATCTTATTTCACAAGGTTAAATTATGATTACCAAGGAAAGTATTTACTGACTGCTACCTTGAGAGCAGACGCGTCTTCAAAATTAAATCCAGATGACCGATGGGGCTATTTCCCATCACTTGCGGCAGCTTGGAACCTTCACAAGGAAGGTTTTATGTCGGATTCCTTTTTTGACGAATTAAAATTAAGAGCTGGTTATGGTGAAGTTGGAAATGTGAATGGATTAGGTGACTATCGTTTCTTAACTCAATATGTAGGAAGTCAATCGACTGCAAATTATCAATTTGGGTCTAGTTTCTATCAAACTTACCGACCAGAACCTATAAATACAGAACTACGCTGGGAGGTTGGTAGAACAACAAACATTGGTCTTGACTATGCTATTTTAGATGGAAAGCTAAGTGGATCTGTGAATGCTTATATGAAAGAAACGAAAAACTTAATCGCGTCTTCATCAGTCGATCCATTTACCAACTTTGGAAACAGAATTGATGCCAACATTGGAGATATGGAAAACAAAGGAATTGAATTGAGTTTTGATTATACACCAATTCAAAATGAAAACTTTGAATGGTCTATCAATTACAATATATCGTTTAATGATAACAAAGTGACTCGCCTACCTTTTGATCAAGCAGTCGGAGGTATTAGTGGGGGTGTTGGAAATAATATTCAAACACATACTGAAGGACAAACGCCTTACAGTTTCTTAGTTTACCAACAAGTGTATGATGCTTCAGGAGCCGCTATTGAAGGTGTTTATGTAGATAGAAACGGAGATGACATTATCAATGACGATGACCGTTACATCAAAGAAAGTCCTTTTGCTGATGTGATTATGGGATTTAACACCAACTTAAAGTATAAGAACTGGGATTTATCTGTCATATCTAGAGCAAATTTTGGAAATTATGCCTACAACAATGTAGCGTCTAATGCGGTATTTAGCCAAGCAATTGGCAATAGCGGAGGTTTTCTTAGAAACATACATTCTGATTATTTATACACTGGCTTTATGGATTACACAGAAACAAGCTTACTTAGTGATCATTATGTTCAAGAAGCTTCGTTTTTTAAAATTGATAACATAACACTCGGGTATACTTTGAAAGACGCTTATAAAGACACCGACATTCGTTTTTATGGTTCTGCACAAAATGTATTAACGGTTACCAATTATGAAGGATTAGATCCTGAAATATATGGTGGTATCGATAACAATTTTTATCCAAGACCAAGATCATTTGTCTTTGGTGTTAACATAGATTTTTAATATAAAAACTAAATGAAAATGAAAAATATATTTAAAAAACTTGTTTTTGGATTAGCCATTACAAGTATAATAGTAAGCTGTCATGACGATTTAAATCAATCGCCAATAGACCCAGATAGTTTTACAGAAGAAGACGTATTTGCAACTCCTGAGCAAGCTAAAGGAGCCCTAGCGAAACTATATTCGAGTTTAGCTCTAACAGGACAACAAGGCCCTGCTGGTCAACCGGATATTGCAGGAATTGACGAAGGTTTTTCTCAGTTTTCGAGAATGCTTTTTAACTTAAATGAAATCACAACAGACCATGCGGTCGTTGGATGGGGAGATCCTGGTCTTCCTGATTTACATGGGATGTACTGGTCTAGCAGTAATGATTTCACAGAAGCAATGTATTACCGTTTGGCTCAAGAAGTTTCTTTTTGCAATTCATTTATAACGAATGCATCTAACTTAGAAGACGCTAGCGTTGAGAGTTACATCGCCGAAGCACGGTTTCTTAGAGCTTACGCCTATTACAACTTAATTGATTTATATGGTAGTGTGCCATTGATTACAAC